>Ga0307378_10000130_pt1 | contig 137109 bp, 117 predicted proteins | sample UN1MG_FD_202238 | JGI IMG/M metagenome (GOLD analysis project Ga0307378, IMG submission 202238) | Soil microbial communities from Risofladan, Vaasa, Finland - UN-1 | ecosystem: Environmental > Terrestrial > Soil > Coastal area > Acid sulfate soil | place: Finland: Risofladan, Vaasa... | reverse complement strand
GATGATTCCCGCGAAGAGGGCCAGTTCCAGCGTGGCTGGGAAAAACTCCTTGATGTCGGCGGCTACAGGACGTCGCGTCACCAGGGAGATACCGAAATCGCCCCTCAGGGCATCGCGGAGCCAATAGAGGTACTGCATATACAGAGGCTCAGTCAGATGCATCTGCTCGCGCAGGTTGTCCACGACCCATTGCGGTGCCCTGGCCCCCACCGCCATGCGCGCCGGATCGCCGGGCATGATGCGGGCGATAATGAAGATCAGTATGGACAGACCCAGCAACACAAAGACGGAGTGAGCGGCACGGCGACCAAGGAAAGCGGCAAACCTCATCTTGTCCTCGCTCAAGAGTCCAATGGGTGGCCATGAGGGGTCCTCGCGGACCCCTCATGGGCTGGACGCAGGCACGCTTGCCTTGAGACTACGGCCCGGTGACCCCAATCGTGGGTCCGAACATGACGTAGCCCATAACTGGGATGACCTCTCCCCGGGCAGGAGGCCAATCCACATAGGACTGGACAGCCTGTTTCTGCACTTGGTCGTACAGGAAGAGAGATGGGCAGAGGTCGACGACGTATTCCTGCAACTCCGCGTACTTCTCGTACCTCGCCTCCTCATCCACAGTGACCATGGCATCGTCGATCATCTGATCCAGCGTCGGATCTAACAGCCACTCGTTCTGCGACCAGGTGGGGGCGGCGTCGGAGTGGTACCTCACCTTCAGGATCGAACCCGCATCAGGGAAGTCGGCCGAGACATAGGTGGTCTGAATGTGCGGGCTGGCCTCTTGTGAGGCTCCCTCCTCAACCATGGACATCCAAGGCGTAGAAACGATGTTCACTTTGATGCCGATCTCGGCCATGTTGGCCTGGAACAGGAGGGCGAATTTCTCCTCCGCCGGCACCTCTGTGCACCAGTGGACTTCCACAGGGTACTGATCCAACTGATCTGCGTACTTGGACTGGGCCAGTTCCTCGCGAGCCTTGTCCAGATCCCGGTGAAAGACGAAGACATCCGGGTTGTGACCGGCACACAGTGAGGGAACCGGACCCACCGACTGGCTCGTCCCTGTCCACTCCAGGCCCACAGCCGCATCGTAGTCAAAGGCGTAGGCCATGGCTTTCCGGAAGTGGATGTCGTCTGTGGGCGGTTTCCGGTTGTGGATCATGTAGTAGAATTCGGTGAGTTGAGGGAAGGCGGCGATGTCGACCCCCTCGATCTCGTCTAGCGCCTGCAGTGCCTCAACGGTCTGCCACTGGTCGGTGATCTCCAACTCCTGCCGGCTCATCATGGTGCGGATGGTGGCTGCCTCGGTGGTGGCGATGTTCTTGAGCTCGTCGGGTGCGTTCTCATTGAACTCCCCCCACCAGCCGGCATACTTCTCCATCAGGAGATACTCCTCCAGAGGGAACTCCTTGACCGTGTAGGGTCCCGATCCAGCGTCGTGGGTCAGCAGGTACTCCTTCCCATAGTCGCCCTTGTCGCCGTAGGGCCCGGGGGTGACGACGTTGGCCGTTACGTCTTCCTCGTCCAGGATATAGAGGCGGATCAGACTCATGAGGAAGAGACCAGTCGGCTTGGCCAGTGTGAACTCCACGGTGTAATCGTCAACAACGGTGGCACTGTCCACTACACCCAGGAACACATAGGCTAGCCCCTCGCCGATCTCCAGGATGCGGTTCATGCTGAAGGCGACGTCGCTGGCCGTGAGTTCGGTCCCATTGTGGAACATGACCCCTTCCTTCAGGTGGAAGGTCCAGGTCAGGCCATCTTCTGAGATGTCCCAGCTCTCTGCCACCCAGGGATCGACCCCCCCTTCGGTGTTGGGGAAGACGAGGGAGTCGTACAGGTTGACCAGAGATGACGTGCTCGAGAAGTCAGACCCCACCGCGGGGTCGATATACGTGGGCCAGGCATTGGTGAACCTGAGGACCCTCTTCTCGGGCGGCGGAGGCGTGGTTGGTTCCGGTGGTGGTGGAGTGGCGGTGGCCTCAGGCGGCGGAGTGGCAGTGGGGGCCGCGCAACCTGGCAGCACCATCGCCACCACCGCCAGAAGACTCAGTATGGTCCAAAAGCAACGTTTCGCAGACATCTTTCCTCCTTTAGTTCAATGCTAATAGACTAGGCGGCCTGAAAAACTCTTGCTTACATCACCTCCCTTCACTCAATACCCGGAAACTCCCATCTCTGCACACAACTTGGCCAAACGGGGATGCACATACACTCCTTCGTCCTCCAGCCGCACCTCGCCGGCCCAGACCGACGGATTGGTTACGATGCCGTCCGTGTGGCTGGGTGCTCCCATCCTGGTACGGCCTATGCCAAACTGCATGCAGCCGAAGAGCCTCTCGTCCTCCAGGATTCGCCCTGTCAGACGGGTCACCCCCGGATTGAAACCGTAGCAGGCATGATCCACCAAGAGCATGGACGGGTCGTGGAAGCCCTCCAGCCATCGCTGAAAGACCCTGGCCTCTGACCCTCCGTCGATCTGCACGACGTGGCCCTTCTCCACCGTCAGCCGCACAGGGTTCTTCAACAGCCCCAGTTCCGCGGGAGGCCATATAGCCCCATCGAAGACCAGCGTGCCATGGAAGGTATCGGCAAGTTCCTGAAACCAGGATTGGCCCGCCAGCATCTGAGAGTAACCCCCACCGTCTCCGGCGCCCATCTGCGTAAAGGTGGGGGGTGCCTCGCGATCGGTGTGCACCACCAGGTCGGTGCCCGCTGGACTGGTGATGTGAATCTCCTCAGCCTGGTGGGAGAGCTCGTACAGAGCCGAAGCCATCTCCTCCAGAAGGGGGTACTTCACCCTGCCAATAGTCCGCACCATCATGTCCACGTCCATGCCTGGCAAGCAGAAGTACCGGCAACCGGCAGCGATGGCCTCTCGATGAGCATTGCTGTACAGGGTGTAGGTCACGGCAAACTCTATCCATACGTCGGCCGCCGTCAAGGCTAGCGCCACCGGCGGAGGAGGGTTCTGGCAAGGGTTGGGCAAGGTCTCGTACGAGATGACGGTAGGAGTGGCACCCATCACGTAAGCCGCCTGTGCCGTAGCCCGCACCACGCGCTCGTCGCTGGAGGTGTCGGCGGTGATCACCACCTGCTCACCTGCGTGCACGGGCATGGCCACCTCAACCAGCTTTCGGGCAGCCGAGGCCAGTTCCAGCGAGAGGTATTCACCCCTGGTCTCCGTTCCCACAGCCAGTACCATTTGCCTCAGCCTCCCTGTCCGCTACCGCCGCAGGGCACAAACGGGGGCGACAGAGCCCAGATCAGAATGCACTCCTTAGGCAATGCGTTACGCCATGCATGGGCCTGGCTACCCTGGTAATGGATGCTGTCGCCCTCCTTCAGAGTGAAGGCTTCCTCCCCCACGCTGACCTCCAGCTGGCCCTCCAGGATGAAGACAAACTCCTCGCCAGGATGAGCACATGTGTCGATCTCCATGCCTGGCCCGCAGGCAACCCGAAATGGCTCGAACTTCCCCCTGATCCCTCCCGAGGAGAGAAGCTCGAAGGCGACTTTGGAGCTCCGATCTGCGAACTCCTCCCCTCGGCCCTTCCTCACCACCTTCCAGACCGGGGCGGGACGCTCGAAAAAGGACCTCAACTCCACACCCAAGGTCTCGGCAACGGAGGAGAGAGTGGCCAGGGAAGGCTGGGCTTTGTTCCTTTCGATCTGAGACAGATAGCTGGCCGACAGGCCCACCATGCCGCCCAGCTGGGCCAGCGTGATCCCTTGCTCGGTGCGCAGGGCCTTCAGTCGCCTTCCCACGCTCTCTGAGTCCTCTTCCACCTCTGCCGTTGTACGCCGATCAGCGACCAGCCTCAGATCCACCTTTTCGTGACCCTCCAAGGTTGCTGAAGGAGGGTCTCCTTCGCGCACACCCATTGGAGGCCACCAGAGTTGTCGCCTCCAACACAGTGGCTAGAAGACCGGGGGCGTAAGCACCCACAGAGCCGTGACAGATTCCTTCCCTGGATTCTCCAAGCGATGTTTGACCGTCGCCATGAAATGAATGCTATCCCCCGGAAGTAGATCGTACTGCGCATCCTCGATCCAGAGCCTGAGGGTGCCGTCGAGGACGTAGCCGAACTCCTCACCGGGGTGGGCACGATACTCATCCGAGGGGAGGGAGCCATCGCCGGGCTCGATGGTCACCAGCAGAGACTCCATCACCCTGTCCGCGAACTGGGTCGAGAGGAGGGAGTAGATGATGGGAGAGCCTTCGAAGCGGAAGGGCTCGCGCTCGTGGGCCCGCACTACCTTGGTGGGATGGACGACCGCCGGGAAGAAATGGGTAATGGGGACACCCATAGTCCCAGCGATGGAGTAGAGCATGGAGATGGACGGAGCAGCCCGGTTCCTCTCCAACTGCGACAGGAACCCCGCGCTGCAACCAGTCCTCTCCGCCACTTCCTCCAGCGTCAGCCGCCGTTCCAGCCGGAGCTCCTTAATCCTTTGCCCAATGATGCCTATGGTGGTCTCCATAGCTCTCTTCCATACTACTACCTTTCTTATTGTTTGTCAATAGTGAAATTTCTTAAATGTTGGCAAACTGTGCCGTTCGGAAGAATTATGTCAATCTGTCGCTCGGAAAAGGCGGCTGTCGGGGCACAGAATCCTTGCACGTCCGCTTCGCCAAGGACGACCTGGGACGGGCCCCTGGCTTCCTGGCCAGTGCCGCCTGCCTCTCCTCGCCCGTACCATCCTGCGGACGCCTATGTTGGCGCCGCCCTGGGCGTTGGCCTAGCGTCCTTTCTCCTCTCGTTGGTTCTCCACGAGGACTGGGCTTGACACTAGCGGCACTGCATGGCACATTCCCGTCCCGATCAGCGGCACGAGGATTGTATCTCTTGGACTCCTACTGGGAGTGTAGAGAGAAGTTCACCCGGGAGCGTTGGGGTCGGGGCCTACCGGACTTTGCGCCTGTAATCCGGAAGGAGAAGAGGTGATTTGATCGGGTTGTTCACCCCAGCTTCTTGGAGTTGCCGGTGCCATTCGTCCACGTGCTTCAAGGTCAGCTTTCCGCCCTCGACCTCTTGGGCTCGCCGCGCCGCCGCTGCCCCGGCTCGGCGACCGAAGACCGTTATCTCGAGGAGTGAATTGCCCATCAGCCGATTTCGCCCGTGGACGCCTGCTGAGATTTCCCCAGCGGCAAAGAGATTGGGAACATCGGTCGATCCGTCCGGCCTCAGACGCAGGCCACCATTCTGATAATGCAAGGTCGGATAGACAAGTATCGGCTCTTTGGCCATGTCGATGCCGAAGCGGCCAAACTGGCGGACCATGGCTGGCAGCGCTTTCTCAGTAGTACCTGAGCCATGGAGGATATCGATCATAGGTGAATCGAGCCACACACCCGCCATGCCTGACGGAGTGACAACACCCTTGACTCGCTCCTTGCACTCTCTGATGATCGCCGAGGCCTCGACGTCGCGGGTCTCGCGCGGGTGCACGAATTGAAGGCCATAAACGTTGCAGAGTTGGGCTCCCAGCCCTCGCACCTTCTCCGTCACCAGCAACCCCACGATTTGCTCGGGATAGGCAGCGCCGGTGGGATGGTATTGCATGGTGTCCAGGAAGGCGAGCCTGGCTCCCACTCGATAGGCCAACACCAGTCCATCGGCAGTGGCTCCATAATGATTGGTGGTGGGATAGTCCTGGTAATGCAACCGCCCGCTGCCGCCCGTTGCCAGGATGGTGCACTTCGCTCGCACTACCAGGTGCTCGCCCGTCTCGATGTTCAGTAGTATCGCCCCGGCAACCTGGCCCTTGTCGTCCATGATAAGTTCGATGGCCGGGGAGAACTCCAGGACGGTAATCTCATCGGGATAGCTGCGCACCTCATCGCGCAGGGTGCGCATGATCTCAGCCCCGGTATAGTCTCGCGCCGAATGCATCCGTTTGCGAGATGTACCGCCGCCATGGATGGTTGTCATCGTGCCACCGGGCTCTTTGTCGAACATGCAGCCTAGCCCTTCCAGCCACTGCATGACTGATGGCGCATCTCTCACCAGGGCTGCGACGAGATCAGGGTCGTTACAGAAATGGCCTCCACCAATGACGTCCAAGTAATGCCTGGCCGGCGAATCGTCGCCCTTATCGGCGGCCTGGATGCCTCCTTGTGCCATCATGGTGTTTGCATCACCGTGGCGCAGCTTGTTGGCCATGATGACCTTCGCACCGTTCTCGCGGGCGAGCAGCGCCGCGGAGGAACCGGCCCCGCCCCCACCGATGATCAGCACATCGGTGTCGTGGTCGATCTGCTCCATATCCAGCAGGCCCGAGGTCAGATGGCTGGTGCCCTCCATCAAATCGGCCAACTCCAGTGGCATGCGCTGCCCCTTGCTTGCGCCCACCCTGATTTCACGCATCCCCTCCGCCCTGTAGTCAGGGTGGAACTCTTCCAAGATGCTCTGCTTGTCCCCAGGAGGCATCATGGGACAGCTCTCGTGCAGGCGGGTCGAGCGTGTGGCCTCCACTCTCAGCATGGATTCCCGCATGTGGGTCGGATAGCTCATGCGTCCCTGTCTTGCGTCACTCGGGTTCGATATCCCGCTCGTTGTACATCTTGCGCAGCTCCTCTTCGGTGAAACGCTTCATTCTTGACAGATCATCGTCGAATATGCCAGCCTCGATCTCGGCCACCCTCTGTGCCAGGTGCTGTGCCTTTGGCGCAAGGTATCGGCCGTAGAGCCGGCGGCAGAGGATGGCGATGTTGGGCTGCACCTCATCCGCCGGGCAACGGGAAACACAAAGCCCGCACATGATGCAGTCGAATGACCGATCCGCCACACCGTTGATGTCTCCCCGCATGGCATCGGCCATGTACTGCTTCACATCGATATCCTGTGGGCACACTTTGCTGCACGTGCCGCAGCTCAGACAGCGTAGCAACTCAGGATACGTCTGGACCACCGTCTGGAAAGTCGGTTGGAGTTCCTCCAGGCGATAATCGGCACGATGCGCTGGGTAGAACGGAATCTGCGCGAGATGCATGCCCGGCTCGACCATGGTCTGGCAGGCCAAGCCGATCTGTAGCCGATAGTCATCTGGCAAGCGGTAGACGGTGGAGCAAGCGCCGCAGAAGCCGCCCCTGCAGCCCGCCCCGCGCACCAATTGATAGCCGGAGTATTCCATGGCCTTCATGATGGTTAGGCCGGCCGGGACATTGTACTTCTTGCCCATGACAAAGATCGGTACTAGGTCTTCTGCCACACTTGGTCGTCCTTTCCAGTCCAGCTCCTAGAGCAAGGCTTCCACCATGGCCAGTACTTGGCCTGTATCCGAATTCTGTACCATGCATGCCTTGCTGGGGCACGCAGCCACGCAGGCGCCGCAACCCTGGCAGAGGGCCGGGCTGACCACTGCCACCGGCAGTCGGGAGTGTATGCTCAAAGCGCCGTAGGGACAGGCGGCCACACACAGCCCACAGCCGGAGCAGGCCTCTTGCCCAACATACGCGATTGTTGGCTCGTGCGATATCTCGCGCTGCGAGAACAACTGCAGCACCTTCGCCGCTGCTCCGCTCGCGTGTGCAATGGTCTCAGGAATGTCCTTAGGGAACTGGCCAGCGCCAGCAAGGAATACCCCGGGAGTGGGAGTCTCCACGGGGCGCAGTTTCGCGTGCGCCTCACGAAAGAACCCATTCTCGTCGAGGGAGACCCGCAAGCGTTGCGCCAAATCCGCTGCGCCAGCGCTCGGTACGGCCGCCGTGGCCAGTACAACCAGGTCAGCCGCTACCTGCACTGGGACCCCGCTGAGTGTATCTACACCCCAGACCATCACCCTGCCATCCTCTGGAAAGACCCTGGACACCTTTCCGCGCAGATAGAGGACGCCGTGCTCGTCCGATGCACTCTGCACAAACTCCTCGTAACCCTTTCCTTGAGCACGGATGTCGATATAGAAGACGTAGGCTTGGCCCTGGGGTACTTGCTGCCTGTACATTATAGCCTGCTTGGCCACGTACATGCAACATATCTTGGAGCAGTAGGGCATGTGCAGTTCCGGATCACGCGATCCGGCGCATTGTACAAAGACGACTTCCTGGGGCACGCTGCCGTCGGATGGTCTCCGAATCTGGCCGCCCGTCGGCCCGTCCGGAGCCAGCATTCGCTCGAACTGAAGTGCGTCAATGACGTCGGCATGCTTGCCTGCCCCGTACTCACTCAACCTCTCTTGGGGATAGAGTTCATAGCCGGTGGCCAGGATCATGGCGCCCACTTGGAAGGTGTAAGTACGTAGGTCCGCGTCTCCTTCCCCCAACGCCGGATCCGCAGGGCAAGCGTTTGCCTCCTCATCCTCTTGGCCCACTTTGACAGTGAAGTTACCAACATGACCTTCGGCTTCCCGCACCCGGGCTCGTGGCAGGACCTGGATGCGAGGGTGCGCCTCAACGCGCCTTATCGTCGCGGCCAGCACGTCGGAGGCAGCCTCGAACTTGGGATAAAAGGCCGAGAGTTGGGCCCCATGGCCGCCGAGCTTGGCCTCTTTCTCGACAAGGATGACGGAGTGTCCCGCATCGGCGATGTCCAGGGCCGCTCGCAACCCGGCGACGCCTCCACCAACGACCATGGCGCGCTTGACCAGGGGAAGGCTGAGTGGCTCCAGCGACCGGTTGAAACGCACTTTTTCCACCATCGTCTTGATGATCTCAACGGCCTTGGCGGAGGCCTCGGCGTGTGCTTCCCGATGTACCCATGAGCAGTGTTCGCGGATGTTGGCGATCTCACACTGGTAGGGATTGAGGCCTTGCGAGGCCACGGCCTTGCGGAAAGTGGGCTCATGCATTGAGGGCGAGCAGGCAGCTATCACCACGCCGTCCAAGACGCGGTCACGGATGGCCACTTGTAGAGCCCTCTGTCCTGGGTCGGAGCACATGTACTTCTGGTCCTCTGCGTGGACTACCCCTGGATAGCCTCGCATCTCCTCCGCCGCTCGCTCCACATCCACGGTGCCGGCGATATTCAGACCACAATGGCAGATGAAAACGCCTATCCGTCTCACGGATCCTCCGTTCCCCGTCGCGACGCCGCTGTGCTCCGGGCGCTGCCCCATTGTGTAAAAAGGGACAGTACTTTGGCGGCGGCTCCTGACGCTTGGGAGACGGTCTCAGAGATGTCCTTGGGGCCGACACCAGCCCCAGCGAGGAAGATCCCGGGCCGTGACGCTTCCGTCGGTCGCATGTTGGGCTCGACCTCGGTGAAGAAGCCTTGATCATCAACGTCCGCGCCCAGCAACTCTGCCAGAGCCTTCGAACTGCCGTGGGGAACCATGGCCGTAGCCAGAACGACCAAGTCGGCCGCTATCTCAATCTGCACGCCATTCAGGGTGTCGACGCCCCAGACCATGACCTTGTCACCCTCAGGGAACACTCTGGAGACCTTTCCTCGCAGATAGAGGGCTCGGTCCTCCTCCATGGCGCGCTGTACGAACTCCTCGTAGTTCTTCCCAGCCGAGCGGATGTCGATGTAGAAAACGTAGGCCTGCCCATCGGGGACACGGTGCTTGTAGAGCATGGCGTGCTTCGCTGTGTACATACAGCACGTCTTGGAACAGAAGGGTACACCCGATTCAGGATCGCGTGAGCCAGCACACTGCACGAACACCACCTCTTTCGGCTCCCTCCCGTCGGAGGGGCGCATCACCTTGCCTGCGGTGGGCCCCGAGGCGCTAAGCATACGCTCAAAGGCCAGACCATCTATCACGTCGGGAATGATCCCTTGTCCGTACTCTCCCAAATGCTCCCTCGGGTAGAGGTCGTACCCCGTGGCGACGATGATGCACCCTACACGTTCTTCCAGCACAGTGTCCTGTTGTGCGAAATCGATGGCCCCCACCGGACAGGACTTCTCACACACCCGGCATTTGCCGCGCTGGAAATAGAGGCAGTTCTGGCGATCCAACACCGGCTTGTTGGGCACAGCTTGAGGCGACAGGGTATAGATGGCCTTTCGCTTCCCGATTCCTCTGTCGAAATCCGAATCCACCCTCTTGGGACATACCTCCTGGCAGAGGCCACAGCCTGTGCACAGATCCCAGTTGACGTAGGCGGCACCGCGACGAACTCGCACCCGGAAGTCGCCGATCTGGCCGGTGACCTTCTCCACCTGCGAGTGGGTTAACAGTCTGATGTTCGCGTGGTGACCCACCTCGACAGTGCGAGGGGTGAGGACACACTGAGCACAGTCCAGGGTAGGGAAGGTCTCCGAGAGCTGCGCCATTCGTCCGCCAATGGAAGGCAGCTTGTCCACCAAGATCACCTCGTAGCCTGAGTTGGCCAGGTCGAGGGCTGCTTGCATGCCACCGATGCCGGCGCCGATGATCAGAGCTCGTGTGGCTGGTTCGGTGACAGGCATGCCGGGTGGACTCTGTCTGATGTTTTGAAGATGAGGTTCATCGCTAGCGGAAGGGCGCCAATATGGGCTCGGGGTCAACGTAGTGTCTCTCCCAGCCGGCATCCACCGCCTCCAGACCAAGGGCCACGGAGAGAAGCTGACTGAAGTAGAGAACGGGAATTGGCCGATAGTCAGAGTGTTGGCGGCTCATTTCAGCCTGCTGCCTATCGAGGTTGAACTGACAGAGGGGACAGTTTGTGACCATCAGTTGAGCGCCGTTCTTCTGAGCGGAGACCAGAACGGTGCGGACCATAGTGGTCGTGACCTTGGAGGACAGTACCGCGAGATACGACCCGCAGCATTCACCTTTGTGAGGGTAGTCCACCGTCTCCGCGCCCAGCGCAGCTAAGAGATCGTCCAGGACGTGAGGATTCTCTGGATCGTCGTACGCCACCTCCCCGGGAGGCCTCAGCACCATACATCCGTAGTAAGCCGCTGCCTTCAGGCCTGCAAGAGGCTTTGTCACCCTTCGCGCGATCTCGTCAAACCCGATCTCATCTCGCAAGATCTGTAGCACATCGAGGACTTGAAGATCGCCCTCGTAGTCAGCCTCGATGAAGAAGCTGAGTTTCTCCCTCCTCCCATCATCGAGAGCAAGTGCAAGGTTGGTGCGTCTGAGGACGTTGTAGCAGGTGGTGCAGGCCACCGCCAGACGCTCACCCGCGTCTCTACCGGCGACCAGTACGCGGGCCGGCCCCGCAAGGTCAAGGAGATTGTCCACCAAGAGCGGAAAGGTGGCACCGCAGCAGTTCCATTCAGGCAGCTCGACCAGCTCAAGCCCCAGAATCCGAGTGGAGGCCCGCAGAGCATTGTCGAAGCCTTTCGCAGTTGTGTTGAGTGTGCAACCTGGGAAGTATGGAACCTTGATCTGCTGTGTCATGCCGTGTACTTGCGGAACCCTGCGATGAAAGCTTGCTGCGGGAACTCAGCGAGGTCGTCAGAGGAAAGGTCTCGTAGGTCTAGGTAGTCGCCTCGCTCTTGGAGAATGATTTCCCGCACGGCCTCCATGACGCGCGTTAGGTCTACTCCTTTGGGGCAGCGGGCATAGCAGCTCTGGCAGGCTGCGCAGAGCCAGGGAGTCTCGGAGTCCAGCACCTGTTCCACCAGTCCCAATTGGAGAAAGCGAATCACCTGACTGGGCAACATGTCCATCGCAGGGGCAGCCGGACAGCCGGCCGAGCACTTGCCGCACTGGTAGCACTTCAGCAGGTCTTCTCCACTGATTTCCTCGATCCTGCGAACGAGCTCGTTCCGCAGAACCTCAGCTGACAGTCTTATTCTCACCAGCCCTCCGGGCTTGGCCCTTGCAGAGCACCCGCTATCAACGCCCGCCTATCATCTCGCATCAGCGTCGGATCCGCTCCTTGGCTTTCTGATGTCCGCGGCCATCTCTACACCTGCTGGTACCGCTTCCGTCCTTCCTCGTAGGCGTCCCCTCCGTAGATGTCGTTAACCACGAGTGCCGGCAAGTCCTGCACTGTCAGCTGAAGCACCGCCTCAGCACCCAGGTCATCGTAGGCGATGACCTCGGCTTCTTTAATGCTCCTGGCGATCAGCGCAGCTGCACCGCCGATGGTGGCAAGATAGACGGCTTTGTGTTTCTGCATCGCCTCCCTCACGGCAGAAGAGCGGTTGCCCTTGCCGATCATGCCCTTGAGCCCAGCCTCCAGGAGGCGCGGCGCGTACGGGTCCATGCGGTAGCTGGTGGTAGGTCCGGCCGACCCTATGGGCTTGCCCGGCTTGGCGGGCGAAGGAGCCATGTAATACACGATCTGCCCCCACGGGTCGAAGGGAAGAGCGTCGCCTCGCTCCAGAGCCTCAATCATCCGCTTGTGGGCAGCATCCCGAGCGACGAAGATAGTGCCCGAAATGGTCACCATGTCACCCGCGTGCACTTGTTCGATGATATCATCGGTGAGGGGAGTTGTGATCCTCAGTTCGCTTTGCTCCTGGCGAAGTGCGTAGAGGTCGGACAGTTGATATGAAGCTCTCGCGCTGACCCCTCCAGCCCTTCATAGAGTTGCCTGTTTGTGCCGGGCGCTGTGGCACTGCATGTTCACCGCCACGGGAAGGCTGGCGATGTGGCAAGGGTGTGTCTCAACGTGGACTGCTAGAGCAGTGATCCTACCTCCCAGGCCCTGGGGCCCGATGCCCAACCTATTCACGCGCTCCAGTATGTCTCGTTCCAGCTCGGCCACATCGGGATCGAGGCTGGCCTGCCCTACCGGTCTTAGAAGTGAGTGCTTGGCCAGCAGCATCGCCTTTTCGGCGGTGCCTCCTACTCCCACTCCGACGATGGTCGGCGGACACGGATTGGCGCCCGCTCTCTCTACAGTCCTCGCCACGAAGTCAACCACCCCCTGGCGACCATCCGCCGGCTTGAGCATGCCCAGCGCACTCATGTTCTCGCTGCCGCCGCCCTTGGGAACGACGGTGACCTCGAGGCTGTCGCCCGGCACTATCTGACAATGGATCACCGCCGGAGTGTTGTCCTTGGTGTTGTGTCGGGCCGAGAAGGGCCTCTCAACGATTGACTTCCTCAGATAGCCCTCGTCGTACCCCCGCCTGACGCCTTCGTTTATGGCTTGGTACAAATCCCCACCGACGACGTGGACCTCTTGACCCACCGCCAAGAAGACCACCGTAAGGCCAGTGTCCTGACACAGTGGAAGGCCCTCCTCGCGTGCCACCACTGCGTTCTCCAGAAGCTGATCCAGAATGTCCTGCCCCACAGGAGAGATCTCGTCAGCTCGGGCCCGCCGCAGGGCTTCGATTACATCATCACCCAAGTAGTAGTTCGCCTCGATGCACAGCCGGGCGACCGTCTCCGAGATATCGTCACAGCTGATGTCTCGCACTTGCAGTCTCCTCAGTCCTTCAATGGCGCTAGCCTCGACTCAAGATGGTGGCGGGAACAAGCCTCCCCCTGCCGTGCACAAGCCTCGTCCGCCGAACGCTGACCTGGTCCAAGCCATGCCTGTGTCCCGGTTTGGATGGGGTTGCCGGTGGTGCGGTGCACCAAGAGGGATTATACAGGCCGGTCAGGCACTTGTCCAACCACGTCGGGGAACTTGGGCCCGGCCTGGGGAAGCAATCGCACTAGCGAACTGTGAGGGTCGCCTTTAGGCAGGACTGGCACCCCTTGTAGTTCCCCCGCAGTGCGGCGTTCGCACAGGAAGTCCCGGCCGCACGAACGGTATCGCCAGCAGCGTTTCCAAACTCAAGTATTGGCCTGCCATGATGGGCTCCTGCGGTTCCACTGGCCCCGTAGCTCTGCCACCCCGAGAAGACTCCGCCATCGCGACAGACCGAACTCCAGGCTCGGAAATGAATGTGCCCAGGGACTGCTGTGGATCACGCAGCGAAACGCTGGAGGCCTGGACGCTCGAGGTCGGAGCCCTCACCGCATCAGTGTCGTACCTAAGTCGGGTGTCCTCGCCACGAACCGACCAGGAAACATTATAGCGACCAGTGGGCGAGTTGTCCAACCGTAGCCGTTCTTGTGGGCGAGCCTCGACTGGGGAGCTGGCGTCACCAAGGCTCTTAGTGCACAAAGATGGCGCCCTTGGGAGCGGCGCTGCTAGTGCGGGCCAGACGGCGCCGCCTATACTTGCTCAAGCAGCCCCGTCTGGTTGACAGGGCACCATCACTTGCGTATAATGTATCGCCCCATGGACAAGAGCCACAGCTCGTGCGGCTAGGTATTCCAGCTCACGTCGTCGTCGCGAGCAGCTGCATCGAGGGGCCCTCCCGGCATCCAGTGGCCGGCACGCGTCAGTGGAAGCTTGCGATGTCGTATTAGACGCCGGCCGGTGACGGTCCGCGATGGATTTGGCTGGGTGGGCAAGTGACCGTAATCTGTGCCGACAAAGGTTAGGCACCTTTCAGTGGAGGAGTTTCTCATAGTCGTGATCTCCACTCGCTGGCCGTGCTGACAGCTTCCGGGACCGAGTACCCCTACCTCAACATGGGCCCTGCAGAGGGCGGATAGCGTGTGATCTTCACCGGCCTCGCGAGCAAGGTGGCGTTTCGCTTCCCACTCGTGGAGCCGTGGCCCTGTGCATTTGTCTGGCGACGCCAATCTGCGCACGCTGCTGTCCAAACCCGACGGGAGAATGGGACGGCATCCTCGGCTGAGACGCGTGCTGCAGTGCATTGTAGGAGGATGTCTGATGGCCAAGCCCTTGTGGATCGGGGGCCGGTTCGTGGGCGGGGCCTCTGATGAAGTGATCGAAGTCATCAACCCGGCCACGGAGGAAGTGGTTGACACCGTGGCTGCGGGCACGGCGGAGGATGCCCGCCGAGCTATCGAAGCAGCCAACGAGGCCTTTCCATCGTGGCGAAGGGTCCCCGGCGTGGAGAAAGCAGAACTCCTGCACGAGGTAGCCAGCCGATTGCGGTCCAGGGCAGAGGAACTGGCGACGACTTTGACCCTGGAAGGCGGGAAGCCGCTCATTGAGAATCAGGATGAGATGGGTTGGAGCGCTGCCTGCTTCGACTATTATGCTGAGATTGGCCGCCACAGCCGGGGACGGGTTGTCCCTTCGATAGAAGATAGCCAGCTTTCACTGGTGCTCAAGGAGCCCTACGGCGTGGTGGCATGTATCGTGCCCTGGAATTACCCGATACTGCTCATGACCTGGAAAGTCGCTCCGGCTCTGGCTGCGGGCAACATCATTGCAGGAGCAGGCTCCATTGTTGGGGACGAACTGGTCACCAGCCCACGCACTCACGTGGTGGCATTCACTGGCAGCACCTCCGTGGGGCAGAGGATCGCCGCCCTGGCTGCGCCTCGGGTGAAGAAGGTGCACCTCGAACTGGGTGGGAAGGATCCCTTTGTGGTGTGCGAAGACGCGGATCTGGACGTCGCAGTGCCTGGAGTCGCCTGGGCGGCCCTGCTGAACGCGGGTCAGGTCTGCACCTCTACCGAGCGCGTATATGTGCAACAGTCGATCTTCGACGAATTCACCACCCTCATAACAGAACACATTCAGTCTCTACGGGTCGGTCCCGGCATGGATCGGACCACGGACATTGGCCCCATGGCGCGCGCTCCCTATCGAGCCAAGGTGGAACACCAGGTGGAGGATGCAGTGAATCGCGGAGCACGGGTCCTCACGGGAGGGCGTCGGCCCCCAGAGCTACCTCGCGGTTTCTTCTACGAGCCGACCGTTATCGTCGATGTTGAGCCTGACATGGAGATCATGTGCGAGGAGACCTTTGGCCCGGTCATCCCTATCGCTGCGTATGGTACCTTTGACGAAGCCATACAATTGGCGAACAGTAGTGCCTATGGCCTGGGGGCGAACTTGTACACGCACAATGTAGTCTACATCAAGCGCTTCTATGAAGAGGTGAAAGCAGGCACCATCTGGATCAACGATCCGTTGACCGACAATGATGCCGGCCCCTTCGGAGGGACGAAGCTGTCCGGGACGGGCCGTGAACTGGGTGAAGAGGGGTTAGAGGAGTTTCGGGAGACAAAGCACGTGCATTGGGATTTCAGCATGGAGCATAAGATGTGGTGGTATCCCTACGAGCAGTACGATCGGGAGAGTGGATATCTGGAGGGCTGAGCATATGGAAGACGTAGCAAGGCATCTGTCGCCAGTGTGGTCCCGGTATACCGGGATTCTGGCCGAGCGGGGGGAAGGAGCGTATCTCTTCTCGTCAGATGGGCGGCGGTACCTGGATTTCACCGCCGGCATTGGTGTGACCAGCACCGGTCACTGCCATCCGCGCGTCGTCGAGGCCGTCAAGTCGCAGGTGGAGAAGCTAATCCACGGCCAGGCCAACATCGTCTATCACCAACCGATGCTGCAGTTGGTGGAAGAACTCTCTTCAGTAGTGCCTCAAGGCCTGGATGGCTTTTTCTTCAGCAACTCCGGCGCCGAAGCGGTCGAAGCGGCGATCAAGCTGGCTCGACAAGCCACCGGGCGCACCAATGTCATCGTGTTCCAGGGGAGTTTCCACGGCCGAACGGTGGGCACCATGTCCCTGACGACCTCCAAGACGATCTATCGAGCGGGGTACCAACCACTCATGCCCGGGGTCTTCGTGGCTCCCTATCCCTACGCGTATCGTTACGGATGGGAAGAGGATCCCTGTGGCGAGTGGTGTCTGAGGGAGCTGGAGCATCTCTTGGTCACCCAGACCGCGCCTCAAGAGACCGCTGCGATCCTGGTTGAACCTGTCCTCGGAGAGGGAGGCTATGTGGTACCACCAACCTCTTTCCTGCCAGGCTTGCGTCGCATTTGTGAGAAGCATGAGATACTCCTCATAGCAGACGAGGTGCAGTCCGGCTTTGGCCGGACGGGGAGGTTCTTTGCCGTCGAGCATTGGGACGTTGTGCCTGACATCCTGGTCATGGCCAAGGGAATGGCCTCAGGTTTTCCATTGAGCGGCATCGCCGCTCCACTGGCCTTAATGGAAGAGTGGATCCCCGGATCCCATGGAGGCACCTATGGAGGCAACGCCGTAGCCTGCGCAGCAGCGGCCGCGACCGTGCGAGTGCTGCGCGAGGAGGGGCTGGTAGAAAACGCCGCTCGCCAGGGGGGGCTGCTGCTGCAGCACTTGCGATCTTTGCAGCAGCGCTTCGACCTCATCGGTGACGTGCGTGGCCTTGGCCTGATGGTCGCCTGTGAGTTCACTGCTGCGGATGGTCAGCCGGACAGACGTACAGCCAAAGCCCTCATCGGCAAGTGCCTGGACAATGGTTTGCTTCTCCTCACGTGCGGCCCGCACGACAACACTGTGCGTTGGATTCCCCCGCTCGTTGTGACTGCGGAGCAGATTGGCGAGGGGCTTGAGATTTTCGAGAAGGCCCTTCAGAGTATCGAGTAGTTGACGCTCGCGACCTGCTCGTGCTTCCACGTCGCGAAGTTGATGCTTGTGAAGCTGTGGCATGGTTGAATTGACGGGTCAGAGGAAGGAGGAATCGATGGCCAAGGGCTACAGCGGACGGATCCTGCATGTGGATCTTACACAAGGCAGTCTAGTGGTGGAAGAACCGGATGAGACACTTTACCGCAAGTACATGGGCGGAAGCGGGCTTGGCGCGTACTATTTGCTCACCGGGACTAGTCCTGGCGTAGATCCCCTCGGACCGGAAAACGTGTTGGCTTTCAGCCTGAGCGTCGTCACGGGCGCTCCGGCATCGGGCCAGAGTCGGGTGACCGCTACCGCCAAGTCCCCCTTGACGAACTGCGTTGGCGACTCGCAAGGAGGGGGATTCTGGCCGGCAGAATGCAAGGGTGCGGGCTTTGACGCCATCATCTTGAAGGGTCGAGCCAAGGATCCTCTCTATCTTTGGTTGCACGATGGCCAAGCGGAGCTCAGGGACGCCGGCCATCTCTGGGGGCAAGTAACAGGGGATGTCCAGGCCGCCATCCGTCATGAGCTCGACGACGACAGAGTAGAGGTGCTCCAGATCGGGCCTGCGGGGGAGACCGGCGTGCGCTATGCCTGCGTGATAAGCAACTGCGACCGAGCTAATGGCCGGACTGGCATGGGGGCGGTCATGGGGTCGAAGAACCTCAAGGCGATAGCGGTGCGTGGCCATGACCGCCCGCAGATGGCCGACCCGGAAGGCGTGAAGCAGCTGGCCAAGTGGGGTGCCGATCATCTGGAAGAATCAGACGTGGCGGGGTTGGGCTTGCTGGGCACGGCTGAGATCGTTCTCTCGCAGAACAAGGCTGGTGGGCTTCCCACGCGCAACTGGTCCAGCGGGACCATGGAGGGTGCCGAGGCCATCAGCGGGCAGCGGATGGCAGACAGTATCCTCAAGAATAGGGATACCTGCTTCGCGTGCGTGGTCCGCTGCAAGCGAGTGGTAGAGGTGACCGACGGTCCGTTCGCTGTGGACCCTCTCTACGGCGGACCGGAGTACGAGACGCTGAGCGCCATGGGGTCCTACTGCGGAGTCTCTGACCTAGCGGCTGTTTCTCACGCCAATCAACTATGCAACATGTATGGCATGGACACCATCTCCTGCGGAGCGACCATCGCCTGGGCCATGGATTGCTTCGAGCGCAACCTGCTCACCCTGGGTGATACAGAGGGGATCGAGTTGCACTTCGGCAACGCGGAGGCGCTGGTTCGGATGGTAGAACTCATCGGCAAGCGCGAAGGCTTAGGGCGAGTTCTAGGCGAAGGTTCTGCCCGTGCAGCCGGCATCCTGGGCGTGGGAAAGGAGTTGGTGGTGGCGGTGAAGGACCAGGAACTGCCTGCCCACATGCCTCAGGTCAAGCGGACCCTCGCACTGATCTACGCCGTCAATCCGTTCGGAGCCGATCACCAGTCTCATGAGCATGACCCAGCCTACGAGGACGACTACGAGGATTACGCCGCTCGACTCGCGGCTCTAGACCTCCTTGAGCCCCAGCCCAAGTTCAGCCTCAATCCGGAGAAGATTCGCTTCAGCCTCTACACCCAGCGAATCTACAGCGCGCTGGATAGCCTCAACCTTTGCCAATTCGTGTGGGGTCCCGCCTGGCACCTCTACGGTCCCAACCAGATGGTAGAGTTGGTGCGTGCCGTCACAGGCTGGGATGTGAGTCTCTGGGAGTTGATGAAGGTGGGTGAGCGGAGGTTGAACCTGTTGCGAGCCTTCAATGCTCGAGAGGGTGTCGGGGCGGCGGCGGACACGGTACCGCCTAAACTGATGGTCCCGTTGGCTGGCGGGGCGAGTGATGGGATGGCAGTTGATGGCGATGAGGTGGAGGCGGCGCGGGCTCTCTACTACCGCATGGCTGGCTGGGATGAGGATGGCCGCCCGACACGGGCCAAGCTGGAGGAACTGGGTCTATCCTGGGTTGCGAACGAACTTGGCTTGTAGTCTAGGGTCTCCGCGTTCGGCTCCATGCGAGGTCACAGATACGGCTATTGGCACACAGGAGGAAACTGAACATGAGAATCGTGGTGCTCGGTGGCGCTGGGAAAATGGGCTGCATCTCGGTCCAAGATCTGGCCAATCATCCACGCGTCAATGAAGTCGTCATCGCCGACCAGGATCTCACCCAAGCTCGGACAGTAGCGGATATCGTGGGCAGTCCCAAGGTTGTGGTGCAGCAAGCGGCCGCCACCAGTCACGATGAACTTGTCGATGTGCTGAGGACCGCCGACGCCTGTCTGAACGCCACTGTCTACTATTTCAATCTAGCCGTAATGGAGGCTTGTGTCGAGGCCAGGGTGCCGTACACCGACATGGGAGGACTGTTCCACACCACGCGTAAGCAGTTGGAGTTGCACGATCGCTTCGCGGAGGCCGTCCGCCGTCGGGCCAGGGCACGACTCGATAGGATCTTGGGGGCGCATCAGCCTGAGCCGCTGGACGAAACTGTCCAGGCCGAATTGCTGGCCATTCTGGATGCAGCAGCGCAGGAGTTGGGTGCCTAAGCACGCAAAAGCGGAACCACTAGGAGGATAGCATGTCAAAAGAGATCTGTCTCAAGCTCACGCAAGCAGTGATAGATGGGGAGCCCGACCAAGCCGAGGAGCTGGCCAAACAGGCGCTGGATCAAGGGCTAGATGCCCTCACATGCATCAATGAAGGTCTCACGCCAGGCATCAATCGTGTCGGCGAGTTGTTCGCGACGGGTGACTACTTCCTTCCCGATCTGGTTCTCGGAGGCGATGCCATGAACGCAGCATTGGCCATTCTGGAACCGGCGCTTGTCGGAAACCAGGAGCGGGAGACGGCGGGGCGCGTCGTTCTGGGCACCGTGGAAGGCGACATCCATGAGATTGGGAAGACGCTCGTCGGCATAATGCTTACGGCGAACGGTTTCGAGGTTATCGACATAGGGGCCGACAAGTCAGCCGCGGAGTTTGTGTCTGCGGTCAAGGAGAAGAACGCGACGCTGGTGGGCGCCTCGGCCCTGCTGACGACGACGATGTCCGAGCAGCAAAGGATTATCCAGACGCTGGAGGAAGCTGGCCTTCGAGACAGGGTTAAGGTGATGGTCGGCGGCGCTCCCATCAGCCAGAGTTGGGCTGACAAAATCGGCGCTGACGGGTATGCTGAGAATGCGATGTCGGCAGTCGCCCTCGCTTTCCGTCTTATCGACGCTCCTGCGTAGCGCGGTGTGGCGTGGGTAGTCCATGGTCTGGAGAGCTGCTGCGTCTTCCGAGAGAGGGGGTGGTCAAGATAGAGAACCGCTTATGGGCCTATGGCCTGGTAGTTGATGTCTTTGGCAAGAGGAACGGGCGCGAGGTCCAGGTCACTATGTGGAATCGGCACTCACCACACGAGGAATGGGGCGGTCCGGCGGCCTACTTCAAGAACGTAGCCATTCCCCTAAGCATCGGCGCGCAGATGATCGCGCATGGAGATGTGGGGGTGAAAGGCGTCGTACCGCCAGAGACGGCGCTCGATCCTGGCATCTTCTTTGGCGAGCTTCGCAGACGAAGCATTGAGATCCACGAGCGCGTCGAGGAGTACCACACCATACCCTGACCGATCACCAGAATTCCGTCAACAGCGTGGGAGAGGTGACAAGGGATGACAGCGAACCATTGCATTCCTGGGACTCAGAGGGAAGTCTGGAGCGGGATGATCAGTGATGATCCTTCCGCAGAAGTGGGGGTACTGGGCGTGCCCTTCGACAGAGCGGTGTCCTTCCGGTCCGGGACTTCCTTCGCCCCGGCCAAGCTTCGAGAATTGACCACCCACCTGTGCTGTTCCACTGAGGAAGGGCTGCCTTTGAGCCTTCGAGTGCGAGACTACGGCGACGTGCCGGCTGACCTGGAGTGGTCCCGCTACTTCCAGGAGGTGGAAGAGCGGGCCAAGGAGGTTCTTCATCACCGCCATGCCCTGTTCCTGGGCGGCGACCACTCGGTTACTATTCCTTTGATGCGTGCCTTCAATCACTCCGTGGATGGACCTTTCGGCGTCCTTCACTTCGACGCTCACCTCGATCTCTTTGATACCCTCGACGGCCACCGCTGGTCCCACGCCTGTTCGGAACGGCGCGCCCTGGAGTTGTCCGGCTTGGATCCCCAGCATCTGGTTCTCGTCGGGGTGCGCTCCTTCTGCCAGGAAGAGCAGGACTTCCTGAAGACACACCCGGAGGTCTCCTGCTACACCGCCCGCCAATGCTATCAGCGAGGCATCGAGGAGATCGCTGAGGACGTGGTGGAAAGACTTAGGGGTGTAGAGGCTGTGTATTTCACCTTGGACATTGATGGCCTGGATCCCGCTTATGCGCCAGGGACCGGCATTCCGGAAGCAGGCGGGCTCTCGACACGAGACCTGCTGGAACTGGTGCGGATAGTCTTTATGAAGCTGCCTATTCGGGCCTTGGATGTGGTCGAAGTGGCTCCACCTCTGGATCACTCGGACATCACTGCCTTTGCCGCCCTCAAGGCCATCTACGAGGCCTGGGGTGTGATCCAGGAAAAGCAAAAGCAGTCCACATCTTGATGGCAGAGGCTAACGCGGCACTTGGTGCTGCACTTGTGTAGCCCATGCGGCGAGAACGTGCGGGCTCCATGCTCGGGAGACCGGGGCACTGCGAATCTGCTCAAGATCAATGGACTTGGCGCGGAGTGCATCGTGTTGCGGCCGTCGCCGACCGACTCCGGGCAGCCCCAGATCTCTGCGCGTCACAATGGGTCTCAAGCGCAGAAGGCGTCGTGGCCTTAGAGGGAGTCCAGTCTGAGTCTATGATCGGCGTTTCCTTGAGCCAGTTTCCTCAGTACCCTGGCTATCTGAGGTAGGACCATGAGTTCCGCCGCATCCAGGTACAACCTTCGGCTGTTTGCCTCCAGTTCCTCCGCCACTTGCCTGGCGGCGCCAGGGTCCTTCTCGGAGGACAGGTCTATCTCAGCCAACCGTTGGCTGGCCTCAAGTCCCTCGATTGGCTCGAGTAGTATCTCATTCATGTACTCTCGGCGGCTCCTCTCCAGGAGTTTCTTCCGCTCTCTCCTGGCCTCCGCCAGGGATGAATAGACCTCACTGTGGGCGGGGTCTTTCACGAGTGTGGCCGCCTCTTCGTAGAACTCTGCGCTTCTAGCCTCGAGATCGATGACAAAGGCTAGGACAGCGCCAGCCGTACCCAGTTTCATCCGTTCGTCTCCTTAGCTCGGGACCGCCATGCTGCAGCCCGCAGGCTGGGGCTAGACACGATTCCTCCCCTGAGACATCCCGCCTTCTGGTCAGAACCAGCGCGAGATCACGACTTTCTTCTCGGTGAAGAAATCGACCGCATCACGGCCCTGGCCGTGGAGGTCTCCGAAGAACGAGTCCTTCGTTCCGCTGAAGGGGAAAAAGGCCATGGGAGCGACGATCCCCACGTTGATACCAATGTTGCCGCAGCGTACTCTGTACTTGAACTCTCGGGCCCACCTGCCGCTCGTGGTGAAAATGGACGAGGCGTTGCCATAGGGGTTGGCATGAATAATCTCTATCGCTTCGTTGAGATCCTGGGTCTTGATGATGGAGGCCACGGGACCAAAAATCTCTTCATTGGCAATGGCCATCTGGGGTGCCACCTCGTCAAACACAGTGGGGCCGATGAAGTATCCGTTTGGACACTCGTCGACTTTTATGCCCCGGCCATCGAGTACGAGCTTGGCGCCCTCACCCAGGCCCTTCTCGATGTATCCCAGAACGCGCTCCATGTGCTTCTTCGAGATCACTGGTCCCATCTGAACCGATTCGTCAAGGCCGTAGCCTACCTGGAGCCTGGAAGCGGCATGCACGAACTTGTCCCTCAGTGGCTCGTAGACATCCCCGACTGCCAGAAGGACTGCTCCCGACAGGCATCGCTCTCCAGCACAGCCGTAGAAGGACGTCAGCAGGGCGGACACCGTTCTTTCCAGGTCTGCATCGGGCATCACCACCAGGAAGTTCTTGGCCCCGGCCTGGGCCTGAACCCTCTTGCCATTGGCGGCGCCTTTACTGTATATGTAACGGGCCACCGCGGTGGAGCCGACGAAGGACACACCTCTCACCTCAGGGCTCTCCAAGAGGGCATCCACAACGCCTTTGGCCCCATTGACCAGGTTGATCACGCCCTCCGGCAAGTCGGTTTGATCTATCAGTTCGAAGAGCCTGTTTTGACTGAGGGGCACTTGCTCCGACGGTTTCACGATGTAGGTATTGCCGCAGGCTATGGCGTACGGCGCAAACCAGAGAGAAACCATGAACGGGAAGTTGAAGGGAGGGATACAGCAGAAAACGCCCATAGGCTGCCTGACGCACTCCTCGTCTATGCCGACCGCAATATCCTCCGCGTTGTAGCCCATCATCAAGGAAGGGATACCAGCCGCCACCTCCACATTCTCAATAGCGCGCCTTACCTCACCGCGGGCTTCATCGATGCACTTGCCCGCTTCCTGGACAATGATCCTCGCCAGGTCCTCAAATTCGTCCTCCATCAGATCCCTCAACCTGAACAAGTACCTGGCCCGGGTGACTGGGGGCGTCTCTCTCCACTCCGAGAAGGCACCCTTGGCGGCCTGTATCGCCATCTCCACCTCTTCAGCCGTCGACAAAGGAACCCGTGCCATGACCTCGGTGGTTGCTGGGTTCACGACGTCCAGAAGCTCGGTTGACTTCGAAGCGACCCATTCCCCGTTGACGTAATTCTCTATCACTCGCATTTGCAGCCTCCTCGTTGTTGACGCTCCTACAGCGAACTCGCTGCTTTGTCCGTCATGTCTAGTACCTCGCCGCAGATAACGATCCGCAAAACACTCAGCGGTGGATTTGAAAACGATGACCGCGGCCAGGGCTCGTGACCCGAGTGAGATCCCTGGCCGCCACCATCATGTCAGGGACCACATGCCAGTTGTCCACCGCGCACCACTGACCTGTCGGTCCGAAGCCACTCATTACTTCGTGCGATAGGAACTCTCTGGTCCTCTCCCGTCATTCGCTTGTCCGCCATGCGCAACTGGTTCGAAGCGGCTTGCGAGGCTCATCACGGCTCGCGTGACGGCAGCGCCGGTCGCCTCCACGCAGTCGAATGCTGACTGCGGCAGAACCCACTAGATTTCTATGCGGCGCCGTCTGAGAAACTGACCAGCACCTACCTCGCCTACGAAATCGCCTTCTTTGGCGATGGTGTGACCTCTCTGCATGGTGAGGATCGGGTAGCCTCTGACGGTGATATGGTCATAGGGGCTGTGGTCCACATTCATGTGCAGGTTTTGCAGGCCGAGCCGAACCTCTTTCTCCGGGTCAAAGATCACGAGGTCCGCATCTGCTCCGATGGAGATGGTACCCTTCTGAGGAGCCAGACCGAATAGGCGGGCGGGATTGGTCGACACGAGCTCTACGAATCTGTTGACCGAGAACCGCCCCGTGTTAACACCGAAGTGGTACATCAAGGGTACCCTGGTCTCCACACCTGGCATACCGTTGGGGATCTTGGAGAAATCATCCTTGCCCATGTCTTTCTGACCCACGAAGTTGAAGGGGCAATGATCTGTCCCTACCACCTGCAAGTCGCCAGTCGCCAACCCTTGCCACAGCTTCTCTTGGTTCCCCTCGTCCCTCAGAGGAGGGGACATGACGTATTTCGCTCCTTCGAAACCAGGCAGCTCGTAGTATCCAGTATTGAAGAGGAGGTATTGTGGGCAGGTCTCAGCCAGGACGGGCTGTCCGCTGTCGCGAGCCTCCTTCACTTTCTCCAGAGCGCCGGCGGCACTCAGATGCACGATGTAGATGGGCGATCCGGCCAGTCCAGCCAGCATGATAGCCCGGCTCACCGCCTCCACCTCCGCCTCGGGAGGGTGGCTCTTGGCGTGCCAGATAGGATCGGTCTTGCCCTCGGCGATGTGCTTGCCAATAAGATAGTGGAGGATATCTCCGTTCTCGGCGTGTACCATGATGAGCCCTCCAAGCTCACGTGCCTTGATGAGTGACTTGAAAAGCGTCTCGTCATCCACCATGAAGGTACCCTTGTAGGCCATGAAGAGCTTGAAGCTAGTGATGCCCTGCTCCACGAGCTGGGCCATCTCCTTGGTCATCACCTCTTCTGTCATGTCACCGATGGCTACGTGGAAACCGTAGTCGATCGCCGCTTTGCCCCTTGCTTTCTCCATCCAGGCCTCCAGAGCATGGTGGAGACTCTCTCCCGCACCCTGAATGGCAAAGTCTACGAAGGTGGTCGTGCCACCACACGCTGCAGCGATACTACCTGTCTCGAAGTCATCTGCGGACACCGTGCCCATGAAAGGCAATTCGAAGTGGGTGTGGACGTCGATGCCCCCTGGGAAGACATAGTTGCCCTGGGCGTCAACGGTCTCGGCACCTTGCAGCCCTCGGCCGAGCGCAACGATCTTCCCCTTCTCGATACCTATGTCCGCTTGATAGGTCTCTGTCGCTGTCACAATGATCCCGTTGGTCACCACGGTGTCCATTCTTCTCCTCCCGACGGTGGCGGCTCGCTCAGAGCACCAGCAGGGTAATACATCCCTCCACCGGGCAAACATGTGTACATAGAGAACAGCCGTCGCACTTATCCGCCCGGACCCTGGGGTAGACCTCTCGGCTCTGCATCTCGATGGCTTGCCAGCCACCGTCAAGGCAAGCGGTGTGACAGAGTCCACACTTGGTGCAAAGGGCTTCGTCGATCGAAGCGACCACTTTGTGGGCGAAGTCCAACGCCTCATGAGCGGTGATCTTGGGCAGGACATGTCCTCTCATCTCCGCCACTGACCCGAAGCCCTTCTCATCCAGATAGTCCGAGAGGCCATTCTTCATCTTTCCGACGATCTTGTAGCCTCGCAGCATTACGGCCGTACACACCTGCACTGTGGAGGCACCTGTCAGAATGTACTCGGCTGCATCCTCCCAACTGGCTACACCGCCGATGCCCGAGAGAGGAAGGTTGGTCCCCTTGGCAAGTTGCGCGATGCAGCGCAAACCTATCGGTTTGACCGCTGGACCTGAGTAGCCGCCGAAAGCCGTGCTCCCGTCCACGGATGGCAGCGGTTCCAGGCGATCCAGATCCACGCCCATGAGGACCGAGACCGTGTTGATGGCCGAGATGGCGTCTGCTCCTGCCTCTTCGCAGGCTTGGGCTATCTCCACGATGTCCGTGACATTGGGCGTCAGCTTCACCATCACTGGTAGGGTGGCCACTTCTTTCACCCAGCGTGTGATATCACCGGCGATGACGGGATCCTGGCCCTGGGCGGCGCCCATGCCCTTCTCAGGCATGCCGTGGGGACAGCCGAAATTGAGCTCCAATCCGTCCACACTGGTTTGTTGAACCTGCTGGACCAGGGAATGCCACTCCTCCCTCACCACGGCTCCCATCAAGCTTGCGAAAAGGATCTGATCGGGATACCGCCGCTTGATCTCGTCCAGGTCTTTGATCCAGGCATCCAGGCTTCGCTGGCTGATCAGTTCTATGTTCTCCAGGCCGATGATCCTGTTCCCCGCCGCCAAACGCGCAAGCCTGGGCTGGACGTCACGCGCCGGCTCAAGGGCGATGGTCTTGGTCACGGCGCCAGCCCAGCCAGCATCAAAGGCTCGCTGGATCATTTCTCCCTTCGCGGTCGGAGGGGCCGAGGCCAAGATGAAGGGATTCATCAACCTCAGACCTGCGAATTCGACACTGAGATCAGCCACCGCACACCTCCCGGATAACCTAGGGCGCCACTATGTCGTGGTACGCATCCGGCCTACGATCGCGGTAGAACTGCCACGTATTGCGCACCTCACGGATCAGGTCCAGATCAAGGTCGGCCACCAACACTTCCTCCTCTGTATCGGATGCCTGCGCGATAATCTGCCCCCGGGGATCGCAGAAATAGCTGGAGCCATAGTAGTCGTTCGGTCCTAGCTCCTTCTCTTGTCCCACGCGGTTGATGGTGCCCACGAAGTAACCGTTAGCGATCGCGTGGGAGGTCTGCTCGATACGCCACAGGTGCATGGAGAGGCCTCGCGAGGTTGCGGAGGGTATGTACACAATCTCGGCCCCGTTCAACCCCAGGACGCGCGCCCCCTCGGGAAAGTGGCGGTCGTAGCAGATGTAGACACCCACCCGGGCATACTTGGTCTCGAAAACGGGGTAGCCGAGATTCCCAGGCCGGAAGTAGAACTTCTCCCAGAAGTTGGGGAGTTGGGGGATGTGGGTCTTCCGGTACTTACCCAGAATCGTTCCATCGGCATCTATGACCACGGCAGTATTGTAGTAAACCCCTGGAGCGTCCTCCTCGTAGAGTGGCACAATTAGAACCATGTCATGCGCCTTGGCCACCTCCTGCAGGCGCTTGGTCGTGGGCCCAGGGATCGGCTCCACAAAGTCATACCACTTGGCATCCTGCTCCTGACAGAAGTACGGAGAGTAGAACAACTCCTGAAGGCACGTGATTTTCGACCTCTGCTTTGCTGCCACCTCGATGAGTTCGAGATGTTTGACGATGTTCTCTTCCTTGTCCGGACTCCCCGTGGTCTGGATAAGAGCGCTGCGCACGATCATCTTTGCCTCCGTCGCTTCCAGAGTCAGTATCGAAGATTGTAGGGGCAAGAGCGGACTATGTCAAGCACCACGCAGGGACATCGCAGAGAACCACCGGCTCTCCTGGGCGTTAGATCTCCGGCCCAGAGACGAGGATCATTGAAAACGGCTGGCTCCGACCGCGAAGAGGCCTCCAAATGCCTCGCACCCCACTCCAGCACGGGGATAGAGGCTGTGTGCCCTGATCGTGTTTCTACGCACAGCTCTTCCGGGTGCCGCGCTGGGTCAAAGGAATGGCTCCAGCGCTGACCCATCAAGGTGGCTGACGTGATCGGGTCGATGCTCTGGAACTTGTAGCCAACCCAGCTTTGCCGTCCCTGGATTCGCCGATGAAACTCCGCGGAGGTCGCCGGCGGGGCGACATCGGTGCGCCGCTCGAGTCGTACGGCCTCAGCAGGGCAGGGAATAGCGCACAACTCGCAGCCGATACAAACCTCCTCCACTCTAGGTCTCTCATCAACCATGCCCAGGGCGGACAAGTGATGGGCCCCCGGAGTGCGGAAGTCAGACATAGTCTCACTTCCCTTGTCTTGGGATCAGACGTGGCCACTCAGGCGCTGGTTCGCCTGGCCAAGAATTCGGACACCGTCACCAGTTCTTCACTCCAACCCTGCCAGGTGGCTTCACCTTGGTGATCTTCAAGGAAGGACAGAGCCGCCTCGGGGCCGGGTAAGCATATCCCGCCCCCAGTAACGGTCGTTGCTGTTGCCCCCAGCATGTTCGCCAGGATTCCAGAAGCTCGCAGACTCAGCCCCCCTATCTGCCCCAGGAGGAGCCCCGCATCGAAGCTGTCGCCCGCACCGGTGCCGTCCACCGGGATCACCTGAAACGCCGGTACCGCAAAGACTCCCTCGGTGGAGCCGAGCAAGCACCCCTGGCCGCGGAGCTTGAGCCCGACACACTGAGGCCCGTGGCCCAACAAGGCCCTCACCGACTCATGGGTGCCACGCGTGCCGGTCAGCCACTCGGCAACCGCTAGGTTGGGGAAGACCATGGAAACCATAGACAGCATCTTCAGCATATCTTCGCGCAATGCTGTCATCACCTCCACGCCGAGGTCCACCGACACAGGCACGCCAGACCGGTGCGCCTCTTCCATGGCGCCCAGCGCAGCGTCTCTCTGCAGACCCTCCACGAAGGCGTAGCCCGAGACATGCAGAACCTTGGCCTGCCTGACAAGCTGCTCGCCCTTTGGCTCGAGCACGGTTCTCGTGTTCGCCCCACGGCAACTGAAGAAGGTACGTTCGCCGTCGGGCGTGACGGCAGCGAAGATCAGTCCGGTCCTGGACTCCGCGTCTCGCTGCACTAGGGAGAGGTCTACGCCTGCCTGCCGCAGGTCGGATAGAGCAAAGTCCGCCAGGACATCCTCCCCCACCCTGGCGATGATGCTCACGTCCAGCCCGAACTTGCTGAGGACTATGGCGGTATTGGCAGCGGAGCCGCCGGCCCGGACATCGACTCCCTCAGCCAGGCTGTCACCCCCCAAAGGCGGATAGAATGGCACCCGAGCAATGATGTCGACGGTGATATCGCCCAAAGTCACTACGTCAGGCATGGACATTCATCCTCCGGGGTGTCAAGATGGAGAGTCGATGCTGGCCAAGACGACCGGGCGCTACGGGCGGACAATGTTGTGGGGCCCCTGTGCGCATTCTTCTCCGCATTCGGGGCAGTGCTAGCGCGACTCCCCGACGGTGGCCATCAGCCTCGCCACGCGGGTCTTGTCGACAGGGCTCGCGGTGATTCCGCCCTCTTTGAGACTCGTTCCTACGATCACTCCATCCGCCAGGGAGAGCAGCTCGGCGACGTTTCCTTCGTGCACTCCACTACCCACCAGCACCGGAACGTCAGGAAGCGCCTCCCTTATTCTGACCAGATCCTCCATGTCCGCTGGCTCGCCAGTTCCTGCACCGGTGACGATGATGGCATCCGCCAGCCCGCGATAGGCGGTATCCCTCGCCACCTGCTCGATGGGCTGCTCGCCGAGCGGTGCAGCATGCTTGACCATCACATCGGCAAGGACCTTGACGTCGGCGCCCAGTTCCCTTCGGTATCGCATAGTATCCTGAGCGTTGCCTTCCACAATGCCTTGATCTGTGACCATGGCACCGACGTGCACATTCACTCGAATGAAGCTGGCGCCGATTATCGATGCGATGGCCATGGCGGACCTGCTGTCGTTCCGCAGCACATTGACCCCCACAGGGATGCGCACAGCATCTCTGATAGCCACCAGTGCCACCGTCATGGCGGACACGGTGTGGGCCTCCACCCGGCCCTTGCAGAAAGGAACGTCGCCGAAGTTCTCCACAATCAGCCCATCTATCCCGCCGCCCTCCAGAGCCTCGGCATCGGTGACGGCCCTCTCCAAGACTTCGCGCATTCCCGCGTTCCACCGTGGCGACCCAGGGAGTGGAAGCAGGTGAACCATGCCGATCACGTATTTGGGTGTGCCGAACAGCAACTTCAGCTCTTCCTTCGCATCCACACTTCCTTGGTTGCGCATTCCTGGGCCTCCAGAGCAAGAATTCGAGATAAGGGAAAGGCGCGCACTTGCGACAGGGCCAGGCCGCTTTGAATGACCGTAAGCTGCACCCAGGTGCCTAGCGTCTGTCAGCGATCGATTCTCAAGATGTGGCGTGCCTCGTCCGGTGTTGCAGGTTCGCAGTCCAGCGCACGGATCAACTCCACAGCCCTTTCCACCAACTGAGCATTGCTCTTAGCCAGGATCCCTTCTCGAATATAGATGTTGTCCTCAAACCCTACACGGACGTTGCCCCCCAGTAGGATCCCGAGCGCGGCCATCTCTCTTTGTGCGCGGCCGACCCCCAAGACCGACCACCGCGCGTTTGAAGGAAGCTTGCTCTTCATGAACAGGAGATTCTCTGGCGTGGCCTCCATTCCCCACCGCACGCCCATACACAATTGGAGGTAGGGCGGGGTGTCAATCAGACGCTCCTCAATCAGGCTCAGAGCCTGGTAGATGTGCCCGACATCGAAAACCTCGAGTTCAGGTTTGACCCCGTAGTCGCGCATTCTCTGTGCAGCCATGCTGGCCCAGTCTGGTGGATTCACGAACACCGCATCTGGAAAATTGACCGAGCCCACATCGAGCGAACAGATGTCTGGTCGCAGAGCAACGGGCTGCAGGCGCCTATCGACTATGTCGGGTCCGCTCAGATACAGACCACTGGTCGTGAGATTGATGAGCATGTCGCACTGATCCCGGATGCGATCCATCACCTCTCGGAATAACTCGATCCGGAAATCAGGCCTGCCCGTCTCGGGATCGCGAACATGAACGTGCGCAATCGCCGCGCCGGCCTGGCAGCAATCGATTGCGGATTGCGCGATCTCCTCAGGTGTATAGGGAACGGCAGGATTCATGGCCTTCGTGGGCCTTGAACCCGTTACTGCGGCGGTGATGATTACCTTGTCCATGATCCGAAGCCAATCCCCAAACCGCCATGTGTCCCTGGCTGGGGAGGCACGCATCTTGGCCTCTTCGCCAGGTAGCGGTCGCGAATCTGAGCGACCCCGGCAGGAGTGATAGACACCTGGTCCGATGCTAGGTGTCCTCCAGACGTGGCCGACTGGCCTGGCGTCGTGGTGGTTCCCAACATTGCAGTCATGCCCTCCGTCCCACCTACGGCACAACGATTATAGCGTCTCGGCTCCCCAAGAGCCAATGGCACCCTATCCTCACAGGTGTCCTACGTCCCGGGAGGTTAGAGACGCGCGCAATGAGGAGATCGGGTCCGCATCCTGCGGACGGCGGCGGGCCGAGTTTACTTACTCCGCACCATCCCCCACGATGCTTGGTGGGTGCCCAGCAGGCATGCTATAATCCCCGAGGCTCTCTAGGGCGAGGAACAGCACGACAAAACTGGTCAATCCTGCCCTGCAACGCACCGAGATTCTGGCACCATGAGCAGATTCTTCCGAGCCCCGAGGTTTGACTGGGGCTATCTCATCGTATTGGGCCTCACCCTGCCCGTGCTTTGGCCGCTGGTGGGGCCTGCCTATCTGAGCTCCCACGACGGGCTCCATCACCTGTTCCGGCTCCTCGACCTGGACTGGTGCCTCCGAGGAGGGGTTCTTTATCCCCGTTGGCTCCCGCACCTGGGCTTCGGCTACGGCTATCCTGTTCTCAACTATTACGCACCCCTCAGCTACTACGCGGCGGAGGCCCTTCACGTCCTGGGAGCCGGATTTGTGGACTCCATCAAGCTGACCTACGCGCTGGGTTTTCTTGGCTCCGGGCTCACCATGTATCTCTTCGCCCGGGAACACCTAGGACGGTTGCCAGGCATCCTGGCCGGGCTGGTTTATGTCTACTTGCCCTATCACCTGGCCGACGCCTACGTCCGCGGCGCTCTGGCCGAGTTCCTCACCTTTCCCTTCTTCCCTCTCATCCTGTGGTGCCTCCACAAGCTGATCTCCAGCAAGAGCCGACCCTACGTCGCCTGGAGTGCGCTGTCGCTAGCTGGTCTGATTCTCACCCACAACCTGATAGCCCTCATCTTCGCCCCGCTGCTCGTGGCCTACATCGGCTTCCTCTGGCTCAAGGAGCGGGATTTCAAGGTGGCTGGTCTTGTGGCGGGAGCCTTGTTCCTGGCCCTGGGGCTTGCCGCCTTCTACTGGTTGCCCGGCTTCGTTGAGTCCTCATGGGCTCGGCTGGGTATGGTCGGGCCGCAGGCCACCGATTACCTCCCCAGGCTGATCACCATGAAGGACTTCTTCTCCCCCTATCTGGTGTATCGCTACTTCCCCGAGCATGGCGTATCGCTGGAGCACCCCATGAGCTGGCTTCAGTTCGGCCTTCTGTCCCTCTCCCTCCTTGTTCCATTACGGCTCCGGCATCCCTCGTGGCAGGAGACGCGGAGACCCCTAGTATTCTTTCTGTGGGCCACCTTCGTCACCCTGTTCATGCTCTTCGTCTACTCGCAGCCATTGTGGGATCACGTGCCGTTACTATCCTACCTCCAGTATCCTTTTCGCTTCCTAACTCTGACCACCTTTACCAGCGCATTCGCCATCGGCTCTGTGCCTCTGCTCTTCGTTGACCGGTCCCTGCAGCAGAGCGGCATATCGTGGACGACCAGGGGTAGATCGCTGTGGGGTCTGATCGCCACGGCGGGTATTGTGCTCGCCTTGATGCTGACCGCCCTACCCAAGCTGCCCATCGAACCCCAACACCTGCCTGAACACGAAGAGCCATTGACCGAGGCCTCCGTCACCTTCCAATCCATGGCCGAGTACGACTACTTGACCGGGCTGTGGGCCCGGTTGTGGGGCGGCGCATGGATGATGGAGTACCTGCCCGCTTGGGTCCGGGATCCACCTTCGGAGATCTTCTTGCCTGTGGATAAAGCAGACCTCCAGCCGGAGGCCCTGCCCACGCAGGCTGTGCCCAAGGTAACGATAACCTCCCGAGCACCACTGTCCATGGAACTCGACGCCGAGGCTCAGGATCCAATGAGCCTCTCCTTTCACAGCTTCTACTTCCCCAACTGGCAGATCTATTTCGATGGGAGCAGAGCCAAGCCATACCCTTCGGGAGCGCTGGGCTTGCTCGCCGTAGATCTACCCCCAGGAGAGCACCATCTGTTGGTGCGCTTTGAGGAGACTCCTGTAGAGCGAGTGGGAACGATACTCCTTCTGGCCAGCCTGGGCGCCCTCGTGGCCATTCTGGCCTATGCCCGACAGTGGCGAGCGCTCTTGGCAGCCTTGCTCAGCATATTGGCTCTCTCAGCTCTCACAGCCCTCCACGCCTTCTCCTCGCCAACCGTCCAGAACCCCGTTGCCGTGGAGGCAAACCTGGATCATCAGGTCAAGCTGCTAGGCTACCACCTGGACAAGCCCGACTACCGGTCGGGCGACACGATAAGCGTCACCCTCTACTGGTTGGCCTTGCAAGAGATGGACAAGGACTACAAGGTCTTCGTCCACCTCACCGACGAAGGCATGACTCGGCTGGTCGCCCAGAGCGACCGCTGGCCAGTCTACAACTTCTCACCTACCACCCGCTGGCTGTCGGGCGAGATGGTGTGGGACAGGCACGAAATAAAGATACCAGCGGACGCAGCTCCCGGGGCCTACAACCTATCAACGGGCATGTATCTGCTGGAAACGATGCGTAATCTCGATGTGCTCAGCGAGGATGGCAGCCCACAGGGGGTCAGTGTGACGTTGACCCCCATAGAGATCGCACCTTGATGTCTCTGTCCGACCCGAGAATGCGCAGAACACACGGGGGCAGACGGCGAGCGCTGCTCGGGCGACAGAGCGTTGCTCCGCGGACCAAGCCCCATTCCTCAGTCCATCAGGTTGAACGGCATATGAAGCAGCAAGATGGTGAACATGCCGGACCAAGGCCTGGTCTGCGATCGGACCACCGAGTACTGTAACTCTGCGTGGCGCCTCAAACCGGCTGCGGTTGGGCGGACAGACCGCTCAACTACTGCCACAGGTCGCCAAGCACAGCGGTGGCGCATTAGCTGGTGCGTCCTCAAGGACACTCTATGAGGAAAGCGGCCACGCTGGACCTCGTCGTCATCCTGATCCTCGTGCTCATTGCCTCCTTCTTCCGCTTCTATCGCCTCAATGAGCTGCCTATAGGCCTGTGGCGCGACGAGGCAGCCAATGGCCTGGAAGCTCTCCGGGTCCTGGAGGGCGATCTGGCCATCTTCTACGGAACCCAAGAGCCCCTTTTCATCTACCTCGTCGCTATCTCTATCGCCCTGTTGGGCAGGAACCCACTGGCGATCCGGATGGTGGCGGCCGTGGCGGGCACGGCCACGATCCCGGTGACCTATCTGCTGGTCAAGGAACTGCTACGATCTACCCACCAACGGGTCCGCCTTGTGGCCTTTCTGACCAGTCTCTGGCTGGCCACTTCCTACTGGCACCTCAACTTCAGCCGCCTGGGCTTCCGAGGAGTGCTCCTCCCTCTCTTTGCCGCCCTCAGTTTCTACTTCTTGTGGCGCGGTTGGAATCAGCTTGACAGCCATCCCAGCCAAAGATCGACGTACGTGTGGTTGGCCTTGGCCGGCTCCTGCTTCGGCGTCACCTTCTACACTTACACTCCCAGCCGATTCCTTCCTCTCCTGCTGATCCCCTTCCTCATCCCGGCCGCGCGAAAAACCTGGAGGACGACTCGTGCCGCGGCCTCGATGCGACGGCCCCTCTCCCTGAACGAACCTGTATTCGCGGCCCTGTCAGTCTTCGTACTCTCCTTTGTCGTGATCCTCGGCCCCTTGGCCCTGCACTTCCTGGCCGACCCCAAGAGCCTGTGGGTGAGGTTCGGGGTCTCAGTCTTCGGAGCGGACATTGGAGAACCGCTGCCGGTTCTGCTAGGCCGCAACCTGCTGCGCCAATTGGGCATGTTTGGCTTCCTGGCTGACCCCAACATCAGACACAACCCCGCTGGCCGGCCTGCTTTCGATCTGATCACCCTTGGTTTTTTTGTCATCGGCTTCCTGCTAAGCCTGCGTCGGTGGAGAAAGACGCCCTACCTGTTCTGCATCGTGTGGTTCCTGGCCATGCAAATGCCCGCCATCTTGACCTATCCCGAGCTGCCCCACTCTCTGCGGGCTATCGGTGCCCTGCCCATAGCCTACGTCTTCCCCGCCCTGGGCCTGGGGGCGAGTTGGGAATGGTTGCAAGCCAGAGCGGTGCTCCTCCAAGCGCGATGGGGCATTGCGGTCGCCCTCGGCTTGTGTCTGACGCTCTCCGCCGGTCTCTCCTTTCGCGATTACTTCGCTCCACACGTGGCAGAGATCGAACTGCTCAAAGCCTTCGATCCCCGCTTTGTGGAGATAGCCTCCGCAATGAACGAATTGGATGATCCCGACGCAGTCTGGCTCATCCCCGTCGGCCCCCACGACGAACAGAGAATGGCCTACTTCGTTGTTGATTTTCTCTATCAGGGACAGGCACCCCACCATTACGTGCGCGTGGACGAGGATACCCTGGCTGACGAACTCACTAAGGCCTGCCAGGGCGCCCAGCGAGCTCTCTTGCTCCAGAGAACCGGGGATGGCCTGGCCCAGCCATGGCACGAGCCATACGCCGACAGCAGGGGGCTGCTCGCCTTTCTTCTCGACAAGCACGGCGAGAAAGTGGAGACACTGCAGTTGGGCAGTTTCGACGTGCTCATGCATGAACTGCCGGACAACGTCGCCTTTTCCTTCCCTTCGGAGTTTCGGTCCCTGGATGTGAACTTCGCCCAGGGCCTCAGACTCACTGGTGCCGCATTTGGATTTGGTGCTGAGGCCTCCACAGGCGCCTGGGCAGCCCTACAATGCCAGGCAGAGGCCGTCCCCAACGTTGACTACGCCGTGCAGGTGACGGTGACAAGGGAGGATCGCCAGCCGGCAGCACGAGCCGACAAGCTGCTCCTCAGCAAGGAGTGCGAACCAACGAGCACATGGGAACCAGGGCAACAGGAAACGGAGTACTACGTCTTGGAGGGGTTGCCTCAACAGGCGGGAGACGGCTATAGTCTAGAGGTTTCTGTCTACGCGTTCAAGGTCGGAAACGGAGTTGCTACTGCATCGCCAGCGGCCGGTGACAGAAGAACCTTTGTGGTGGGTACCATCTTGCCGTCCGGTGATTTGCTGGTCCAGGAGTCCACCACTAGCCCGAGGGGAGCCCAGTGAATCTCACTGTCACATCTGGCGCCTGCTCTATGGGACCCAGACGCTCTGCCGTCACCACTCGCTCGCCGCGGGAGGGGCGTGAGCATGCGATTCTCTAGAAGGGAGCTGCTCCTGCTGACCCTGATCACTCTCGTGGCGGCAATCCTGCGGTTTTACAGGCTCGACGACATACCCCCTGGCCTCTGCGGAGACACCGCCTACAAGGGCATCGGCGCCAATCGCATCCTGACGGGCGAGTATCCCATCTTTTTCGAGGAGAGCTGGGGCGGTATCGAGCCCATCTACATGTACCTTCTGGCCGGACTGTTCACGGTGCTCGGCTCCACGCCCCTGACGATCAAGCTGCTCTCGGCCATCATAGGCATCGTTACAGTTCCGCTGCTCTATCTGCTAGTGCGCGAAATGCTCAGTTCGCGAGCCGTCGCCTTCCTGGCCAGTGCCTTTCTGGCTATCTCCTTCTGGCACATCAACTATAGCCGCCTTGGCTGGGAGATCATCCTGGCGCCGCTCTTTGTCATGCTGACCCTGTACTTCCTGTGGCGAGGCCTAACAACAAACCGCTGGAGGGAATTCCTCTGGGCAGGCCTGGCTCTGGGAACCAGCCTCTATACCTACCAAGCGCTGAGATTCCTGGTCATACTCGTGGTGGCGTACCTCGGATACCGCGTTTTTGTTGAGAATGGATTCTGGGGCAAGTACGCGCCCAAGGTTGGCCTGTCCCTCTTAGTAGCCGTGCTCGTGTTCGTCCCTCTGGGCGCCTATTATGCCACACACTCCGACACTTTCCTCCGCCGGGCCGCGGAGGTTTCCATCTTCAACCCTGAGAAGAACCCGGAAGGCCCGCTCCGTTCCTTCCTCGAGAGCAGTGTGAAGGTCCTGGGCACGTACAACCTGCGCGGCGACCCCTTGTGGCGTCACAACCTGCCAGGCCGCCCCGCCTTCGACATGCTGACATCCATCCTCTTCTTCTTGGGCCTAGTCGTCAGCCTGACCCGACGGCGACAGAGGCCCTATTCTCTGCTCCTGTTCTGGCTGGTCATTCTCACCTTGCCGCCCATTTTGACCCCACCGAGGGACGTCCCTCACTTCTCCCGCTCCATCGGCGCCCTCCCTGCCGCCTGCGTGTTCCCAGCCATCGGGATGGAGACACTGTGGCACTGGTGGCGAGCCAGGAGACCCTCCGCGAGGGCCAAAGTGGTTGCTGCCCTGTGCCTGTCGGCCATTCTAGCCACCAGCGCCACCCTCACTGTCCATGACTACTTCCTCGTCTGGGCTAGGAACCCCGATTTGCGAGATCACTACTTCGATGGCCAGTTCGTCGACCTCGCGGCTACCATGAACCGCTTGGACCAGCCAGAAGGGGTATGGATCCTACCCATCAATGCCCTGGCGTCCCCTCACGACGAACCCGGCCATCACACCGTCGAGTTCCTGTATCGAGGAGAAGCCCCGTTCCACTTCCTGCGGCTGGATGAGTCAACAGCGGCTGGCGACCTGACGACACTGACCACCGGCCGTGACAGAGTGATGCTCGTCGACTACAAAAACTACGTCCTTGAGGAAGCCTACAACTACATCGACGCCGATCCCAAACGGCTGCTCCCATTCCTTCTGGGCAAAGTGTCGGAGGAAGTGAATACGCACGAGTTCGAGTCCTTCGACGTGCGCGTCTACCCGCTTGCGGCGAACACGACGTTCAGCATCGCTGACTCCTGGCAAAGCGTATCGGCCGACTTTGGCGGGCAACTTCAGCTCAGCGGCGTGAGCCTGGGGGCCAGAAGCACTAGAAGTGGGCCAGCGGAGGCACTAGCCTCTGGGGAAGAAGCGTGGGTGGTGCTACAGTGGCGAACTCTGACCCAACCAGCAGCGGACTACAAGGTTGCCGTCTTCCTGCTGGATCAGCGAGATCGGGTCGTTGGTCAGGTGGACAAGCCACTGCTCAATAATCGCATGAGGTTGTCCTCCGAATGGGAAGCGGGCCAGGTGGAGATGGACTATTGTCTACTGCCGACCTTGCCTGCCACACCTCCTGGGGACTATGATGTCCAGGTCGTGGTTTACGATCCTTCCACGATGCAAAGGCTGATGTTGCGTGGGGACGACGGCAGCGCGCTTGGTGATAGCTTCACCGCAGCGCGGTTGCCGATCGCCCGCCCTGCGTCGCCGCCAGCGGTCGAGCCGACACACGCCATCGATGATGGCGTCTTGGCCGCGGATCTTTCCCTCCTAGGCTACGACTTGCCTCGCGAAGATGTGAACCCAGGCGACAATGTCGAGGTGGCACTGTACTGGAGTGCGTTGCGGGACATTTCCCGCGACTACCAAGTGCAACTCCAGCTCAGAGATGCCTCTGGGCGCAGTTGGGCCCAGGAGAAGAGCAGGCCGGCCTACGGCACATACCCAACCAACGTGTGGAAGAAAGGTGAGGTGGTCCGAGACTGGCACGACGTGCCTGTGTCGTCGGATACTCCCAGCGGAGAGTATGTACTCTACGTGGGGCTCACCAGGGATGGACGCCTGGTAGGCGAACTCGCCCTGGGCGCGGTTCGCGTCTCGGGTAGAGCTCGATCCTATGAGGTCCCCCCCATGGAGCACGAGCTCGCCTGGCTGCTGGGTGACGGGGTGCGCCTGCTGGGCTATGATGTAGACGAGAGTGCGAGGCCAGGCGAGACCCTGAAACTGACCCTCTACTGGCAGTGCCTGGCCGAGATGACCGAGTCGTACACGGTGTTTACCCACTTGCTAGATGGTGACAACGTGATTAGAGGACAGGTGGACAGGCTTCCCCTAAGTGGAGCAGCGCCGACGACTGGTTGGCTCCAGGGAGAAGTCATCGCCGATCTCTACGAAATCACAGTGGATGCCGAGGCGCCAGCAGGCCGATACTCGGTCGAGATAGGCATGTACGACGCCAGCACGATGGAGCGTTTGCCGGTCTATGATGCTCAGGGCGCCAACCAGGGCGATAGAATCCTCGTGCAGACTGTGGTCATCGAGAGGTAGGCGGCCTCATCCGAACTGACCCGGAAAGAGTATGGGCATTTCACGGAGCACAGCTTTGAGCAGGACAAACGCTAGGAGTATGGAGTACCTGACACTCGGCCTGATCGTGCTGCTAGGAGCGATCCTCCGGTTCTACCAGCTGGAATCCATACCGGTGGGGCTGAGCGGGGACGAAGGGGCCGACGGTCTGGGAGCGAGGCGCATCCTGAGTGGGGAGGAACTTCCCCTCTTCATCACAGAGGATTTCGGAGAGGAACCGATGCACACCTATCTGGTTGCCCTCTCCTTTGCCCTCTGGGGAGTGAGACTGTGGGCTATTCGCTTCGTGTCCGCTGCCATCGGCATCATCACCATTCCCGTGATCTTCTGGCTAGCCAGGGAACTGCTGAGACAGGAGGAGCGCCTGCCGTCCCCGGTACCCATCATCTCCGCATTCTTTCTCGCCACTTCATACTGGCACATCATCTACAGCCGGGCCGGGCTGGAAGTGGTCGCCCTCCCCCTTTTCTCGTCTGCACTGATCTACTTCCTCTGGCGAGGAATCCGCACCGGGAGACGATGGGCCTTCATCGTCTCCGGGCTGATCCTGGGGGCAAGCCTCTACTCCTATCGCGGGGCGCGCTTCTTGCCCATCCTGCTCACACTCTTCTTCGGAGGCTGGGTGATTCTCAGCCGAGACTTCAGACGCCGCCACCTCGTGAATCTGGTCCTGGTGGCCCTGGTGGCGGCCATCGTGTGCGCTCCCCTGGGCGCCTATGCCATCGCTCACCCGGACATCTTCTTCGCTCGCGAGTTGCACGTTTCGGTATTCAATCCTGACTGGGACCGAGGCTCGCCCCTCCAGGCCTTCAGCTACGCTGCGCTCAAGACCCTGGGCATGTTCAACTTCCAGGGGGACCCAGAATTCGACCGCAACCCTGGTCGAAGACCAGTCCTGGACCCCGTCAGCTCGCTGTGTTTTCTCGTCGGCCTGGCCATTGTCCTGTGGTGGTGGAGGCGTCCGCACAGGCTGTTCATTGTGGTTTGGTTCCTCGTCATGGCTTTGCCCGGGGCCTTCACGGCCGAGGCCCTTCCCCATTTCCATCGAGGCATCGGCGCGCTCCCGCCGCTATGCCTGCTATGTGCCTTCGGAGCAGTCTGGCTGACAGAGCGCCTGGGGACGGCGATCCCCTGGCGGGGAGCGCGTGCCACCTCTGCGGCAGTCTTGTGTCTCATCCTGCTCGCAGCCACGGTGCTCAGCTGTCGAGACTACTTCTCCCCCTGGCAGCAAAGACTCGATCAAGGTCAGATCATCGGGCGCAGCTTGATCGAGGCGGCAGAGGTCATGAACGCGACACGGATTCCGGACGGAGTCTGGATCTTGCCCGCCTCGTCCCTGCGACCACGTAACCTCCCTTATTATGAGGTCAGCTTTCTCTACGACGGCCCCGAGCCTGAGCACACGCTCACCGTGGATGAGGAGACCGCCCCCGCTGAGCTCTCCCAGATAAGCCAGGGTTACCAGCGAGCGGCGGTGATCAACTGGAAAGAGTACGTGCTGGAAGAGGCCTACAACTCCCTGAACTCCGATCCCAAGGGCCTGCTTGACTTCCTTCTGCGCAAGTGTGGGCGTCGACTGGATCAGCAGCCTCACCAGAGCTTTGACTTGGTGACCTATCAGTTGCCCGACGATCCCGACTTCGTGATTGCACATTCCTTCGCGCACCTGGGCGTCGATTTCGGGGACGCTCTGCGTCTGGAGGGCGTCGCCCTCGGAGGTTCATCTCTGCATGCCACGAGCACCCCGGAGGAGGTGGACAGAAATGTCCTGCCGTCTGGTAAAGAGGGCTGGGTGGTCCTTCAGTGGCGTGCTCTGGCCGATCTAGAAGCCGACTACAAGGTGGCGGTGTACCTTCTGGACAGCCAAGGTCGCGTGGTCGGGCAGACAGACAAGCTCCTCTTGAGCAACTACCTGGAAACTACCTCCAGATGGGACGCCGACCAGTTGGAGATGGACTACTACACCTTGTCATGCCAACCGGCGACCCCACCGGGGATGTACACTGTGCAGGTGGCGGTCTACGATAGCAGTACCATGGACAGACTCGGTGTTTTCGATGCTGACACTGGTGCGTACACCACCAGCATCGCTGTCGGCCAACTGCAAGTAATCAAACCTCTGGCGCCAGCAGAGGTGCAGCCGCAGTGGCCACTACCCTCTTCACAGGTCGGTATCGCCCCCGGGCTGCAGCTTCTTGGCTATGATCTGCCGGCGAGCGCTGCCGGTCCTGGCGAAACAGTCAGAGTTGCTCTCTACTGGCGCGCTACGGAGGATTTGAGCCGAGACTACCTGGTATCTCTCGAGTTGCGTGACGAGCACGGGGAGCTCCGGTCCGTCCAACAGGGCCGTCCGGTAGATGGCTCCTACCCCACCACCGAGTGGGAAGAAGGCGAAGTCCTCCGCGACTGGCACGACCTATACCTACCCCCCGACACACCCACGGGCGACTACGAACTCACGCTGCTCCTCCTAGAAGGGAGCAGGACGATCGGGCAAGCCAGCCTGGGCTGGGTCGAGGTAAGCGGTCGTCCACGCCGGTTCGACGTTCCTGAGATCCAGCACGCCCTGGAGGCGAGATTGGGAGACGGCATGCTATTCCTCGGCTACGATCTGAGCAGCGAAGACATGAAACCCGGCGACACCCTACACCTGACTCTGTATTGGCAAGCCTTGTCGGAGATGCAGGTTTCCTACACCGTGTTCACCCACCTCCTGGATGCGAAACAGCACATCTGGGGTCAAATGGACAGCATACCTCTCAGAGGCGAAGCCCCCACGACAGGCTGGATTCCAGGGGAGATCATCACTGACTCATACGACCTGGTCATGGAACCAGCAGCCCCGCCTGGCAGCTACACCGTCGAGATCGGGATGTATGATGCAGGCACAGGTCAGCGCCTGCCAGTGCGCGACGTCCAGGGTACCGTACTTGGAGACAGAATGCTTGTGGGAAGAATGCGAGTGCTCACAGGCGAATGACGCTGACGCTTCCACAGCTACGACCATGTTGTCACAGCGAGGTACTAATCAAAGAGCAGAAGGCGACCCAAAGATGAAGGCTGCGCTCTGGAGACGTGAGCTTCTCCTTGTCACGGTTATTGTGCTTGTGGCCGTTTTCTTCAGGACCTTCCGACTGGACAGCTTACCTCGCGGCATGATCGCCGATGAGGCTCAGCGCGGGCTGGAAGCCATGGCTATTGCACGCGGTGGGTACTATCCTGTCTTTCTGAGATTGACGGGCGGGTTACCTATGTGTGCTTATTGGCTTGCCATTCTTTTCCGATTCTTCGGAGCTAGCTTGCTTACGGCTCGGGCCGGGGCAGCTTTGATTGGCATTGCCACTGTGCCGGTTTTCTACCTGTTGGTGAGGGAACTATTCGCTTCAACGCGCGGAAGATCAGGGTGGGTAATCGCAGTCTCGGCGACGTTCTTCCTGGCAACATCCTACTGGCACGTCGTCTACAGCCGCGTGGCCAGGGAGATGATCCTCCTCCCGTTTTTCGCTATCCTGGCCGTGTACTGCTTATTGCAGGCCTGGCGGTCGGCCCGACGACCCTACTTTCTTCTTTGCGGAGTCTCCATGGGCCTCGGCTTGTATACGTATGCGTCGTCCTACTGCCTGCCTCTTCTAGTGGTTGTTCCCCTGGGGTACTACATTTGGCGTGAGAAGGGATCCCTGCGCACTCACTTCGTCAACCTCCTGCTGCTATTCGGCATCAGCCTCGCCGTGGCTACGCCTCTCGCTGTCTTTGCCGTAAGCGAGACCGCTGTCTTCACGGCTGAAGCCAGGGCGTTCACCTTCGTGAATCGAGAGTTGAGCGGCGGATCGCCGCTGGCAACGTTTGTGATATCCTGCGCCAAGACAGCGGCAATGTTTGTCCTCCAAGGAGACCCGAGCCTGGTCCACAATCCTGCTAGTCGTCCCGTCCTGGACCCTGTGGCATCAGTCTGGTTTGTCCTGGGCCTCTGCGTGATCATACGAAAGTGGAGGGACCCCTCGCACTTCGTGCTCCTGTCATGGCTTCTGATCATGTGCTTGCCAGCGGTGGTCACGGTGCTGACGAGCGCCAACTTCTCGCGCACCATAGGCGCTCTTCCCGTCGTTTGTATTCTGCCTGCGCTTGGCATGGTCACGGCCTGGGAATGGTTGGTGGCCAGGACAGCTGCCCACCGCCCAGTCACCATGCTTGGGGTCTCAGTTTTCGCTTTCACTCTGCTTTTCACCGCCGCCACCACCTATCGGGACTACTTCATGGTCTGGGACACACGGGACGATCTGCGCCAAGGATATGATGGTGCATACACAGCAGCGGCGGCGATAATGAACGAGACGCGTGTGCCAGACTCTGTCTGGATCCTGCCCTTGACAGCCCTGGCTCAAGGCGGCTATGGTACTGATCATTTTGACTTCCTATATCACGGAGATAGTCCCTATTACACTCTGCGCGTCGACGAAGCGACAGCGGCAGATGAGTTGTGCGGCATTCTCCGAGATGGACCCAGGGCGCTGGTAGTTGATTGGAAGGGGTATGTGTTGGAAGAAGCTTACAGAGCATTGTCTGCAGACCCAAAGGGCCTGGTCTCCTTTCTACTCCAGAAATACGGACGCGAACTGGACAGGAGGAGCTACGAGGCTTTTGATGTCGTGACCTACAAGTTGGCACCCTTCACTGACTTCGCCATCGCCGGTAGCTTCGAGCCGTTGACCCTGAACTTCGGCCACGAACTGATGCTCACAGGGGTGGCCTTTGGCGGTTCATCCCTGCAGGATACAAGTACTCCCGAGGAGGTAGAGCGGAGAGAACTACCCTCAGGAAAGAGCGGTTGGGTAGTGCTGCGCTGGCAGGCGCTAGCAGTGCCAAGCGGCAACTACAAGGTGGCAGTGTACCTGCAAGACCAAGGCGGTCACGTGGCAGGGCAGACTGATAAGCTGCTGCTCAGCAACTACCTGCATCCCACGCAGGATTGGGAAAGCGGACACGAGGAGATTGACTACTACACCTTGCCCACTTGGCCAGGCACCGCGCCCGGGCAGTACACCGTAGGCGTTACGCTCTACGATGCCGAAACCCTCCAGGTCGTACCGATTGCCGGTGGCGGACAGAGCTATGAGTTAGGGATGATGAACATAGTCAGACCCCTGGTAGCTGCTGAGGTACAGCCACAGACAGCAATAGAGGAGGATAAGGGAGAACTAGCGCCGGGCATCAGACTATTGGGCTATGACTTCCCCCGAAGAGACGCCAACCCAGGAGAAGAATTGAGCGTAGCCTTGTATTGGCAGGCTCTGGAGGATCTAAACCGAGACTACCTCATTGCCATCCAACTGACTGACGACCACGGGGACGTATGGGCTGAGAGCTTCGGGGCACCTGTCTACGGCACCTATCCCACGACTCAATGGGCTGAACGGGAAGTCTTGAAGGACTGGCACGATGTGTCCCTGCCTAGGGACATTCCACAAGGTGACTATCAAGTCCTCCTCCGCATCCTAGAAGAAGAACAACTCCTCGGACAGGCTGCGCTGGGCCCATTCCAGGTGCACGGTCGACCGCGGGTGTTCTCCATCCCCAACATCCAGCATCCCGTGGAGGCTACCCTTGGAGACGCTGTGCAATTCCTGGGCTACGATCTGAGCAGCACCGAGGTGGAACCCAGGGACGCCTTGCAGCTAACCCTGTACTGGCAGGCGTTGGAAGAGACGGAGGCCTCGTACACGGTATTCACGCACCTCTTGGATACGGACAACCAGATTTGGGGGCAGATGGACAGTATCCCTGCCAGAGGAGAAGCCCCCACATCGAGCTGGGCGGAAGGAGAGATAATCACCGATGAGTACGAGATCGCCGTCGACCCAGAAGCCCTCGCTGGTGAGTACGTGATCGAGATCGGCATGTACGACGCCACGACAGGGCAACGTCTGCCGGTACTCGATGCCCGAGGCCAGCCAAGAGATGACAGAGTACTGTTGGCGAATGTACGAGTCCTCGCCACTGGAGGAGACTGAGTTGCTAGTCCTTTCAGGGATCAGGCATCGCCCTATTGGAGGCGGGGCATGACATTGGAGCAGCGATGAATCGACTTGTCTCCAAGGTTGAGTTCGCAGCTCTTGCACTCATCGTTGTTTTCGCTGCCTTCTTCAGGGTGTGGCGCCTTGCTGAGATTCCAGGGGGCCTTACTGATGACGAAGCTCTCTGGGGCTATCAAGCGACACGAGTAGCCAACGGTGAGATCCGCCCCATCTTCTTCGAGGACAAGTTCGGCCGGGAGCCCTCGTATGGATACTTGGTTGCCGCCTTGTTCAAGTGTATCGGCCCCAGCATCCTGGCAGTCAGAGCCGCCGCCGTTCTGGCAGGGATAGCGACGATTCCCGTTTTCTACCTTCTGGTCAAGGAGCTCTTTCCCAACAGAACCGTCAAGCAAGGGTCGCTGCCGCTGGTTGCCATTCTGGCCACCTCCTGGCTGGCAACATCCTACTGGCACCTCATCTACAGCCGATCCGGTATTGCTCCCATATTGCTGCCGCTCGCCGCAATCCTGAGCTTCTACTTCCTGTGGCGCGGTGTTCACTCGGGTCGACTGCCCTACTTTCTGGCGGCTGGTATCTTCGTTGGGTGGAGCGTATACACTTATCAGGCGGGCAGGTTCATCCCAATTCTCGCCGTCCTTTTCCTCCTTTACCTTGCCTGGCGAGACCGCGAATTCCTCCGCAATCAGTGGGCAAACATGGTGGCCCTGTTTGTCGCCGCACTACTGGTTGTGTTGCCCCTCGCTCTCTACGGGCTCCAACATCCAGACGTCTTCCTGCGTCGGGCCGAGGCTGTGTCGATCTTCAACCCGGAGTTCAATCAGGGCGGCCCGATCAACGCCTTCGGCACCGCTTTTGTGAAAGCGATAGCCGCGTTCACCTTTGAAGGGGACCACTGGCCGGAGAGGAACCCTGGCAGCCGTCCCATCCTAGATCCCTTGACCTCGATCCTGTGTGCCGTCGGCTTGTGCATCGCGGTGATGAGATTCAGACGGCCCGAATATGCTTTTCTCTGTTTGTGGTTGCTGGTGATGACGCTGCCGGCGACCTTGACCATCTCCGAGATCCCGAACTTCACTCGGGGCATTGGAGCACTGCCAGCCGTGGCCATCCTCCCGGCGATTGCAGTCGTCGGAATGTACGACCAGGTTGAAAGTCGTATGAACTCGAGAGTGCTCCGGTTCACCATCGGTGTACTCGTCTTCCTTGTTCCACTCCTCTTCGCCGGTGTTACTACCTGGCGCGACTATTTTGGAGCATATGATCGGCGAGAAGACCTACCCAGGCAGTTCGACCTGACCCTCATCGAAGCAGCCAACGTAATGAATCAGATATACATCCCAGATTCAGTATGGATCTGGCCGACGACCTCTCTCGTATCGGGAGAGCACATTTTCTCCCATCCAGATTTCCTGTACTACGGGAAAGCTCCCTACCGATACGTATCTTGCGACGACGATTCAGGGCCAGAGCAATTGACAGCAATCTGCCGAGGCGCGACCACGGCTCTGGTTCTGGACTGGAAGGGGTACGTCCTGGAGAAGGCTTACGAAGCAATCGCCGCAGATCCGAAGAATCTGATCTCCTTTCTCTTCCAGAAATACGGACGAGAATTGAATAGGAGGAGCTACGAAGCCTTCGATGTGGTAACCTACCAGGTGCCAGAGTCCCCCACATTCTCCATCGCTGAGGAGTTCGAGCCCTTGGCCGTGAACTTCGGCCACGAACTGATGCTCACAGGGGTGGCCCTTGGAGGATCATCCTTGCAAGATACAAGTACTCCCGAGGAGGTGGAGCAAAGAGAACTACCCTCAGGCAAGAACGGCTGGGTAGTGCTGCGCTGGCAGGCGCAAACAGTGCCAAGTGGCAACTACAAAGTAGCTGTGTACCTGCAAGACCAGGGCGGTCACGTGGCAGGGCAGACAGACAAGCTCCTACTGAGCAACTACCTGCATCCAACGCAGGATTGGCAAGTCGACCAGGAGGAAATTGACTACTACACCTTACCCGCTTGGCCAGCCACCGCGCCTGGGCAGTACACTGTAGGCGTGACCCTCTACGATGCCGAAACCATGCAGGTGGTACCGATAGCCGGTGGCGCACAGTGGCATCAATTGGGGTCGATGGAGATAGTGAGACCCCTGATGGCTGCTGAAGTACAACCACAGACAGTAGTTGAGGAGGATGAAGGAGAACTAGCGCCAGGCATCAGACTATTGGGCTATGACTTCGCCCGAAGAGACGCCAACCCAGGAGAAGAATTGAGCGTAGCCTTGTATTGGCAGGCTCTGGAGGATCTAAACCGAGATTACCTCATTGCCATCCAGCTGACCGACGACCAAGGGGACGTATGGGCTGAGAGCTTCGGGTCGCCTGTCTACGGCACCTATCCCACGACTCAATGGGCTGAACGGGAAGTCTTGAAGGACTGGCACGATGTGTCCCTGCCTAGGGACATTCCACAAGGTGACTATCAAGTCCTCCTCCGCATCCTAGGAGAAGAACAACTCCTCGGACAGGCTGCGCTGGGCCCATTCCAGGTGCACGGTCGAGCACGCGTGTTCTCCATCCCCGACATCCAGCATCCCGTGGAGGCTACGCTTGGAGAAGCTGTGCGATTCCTGGGTTACGATCTGGGCAGCACCGAGGTGAAACCCGGGGACGCCTTGCAGCTAACCCTGTACTGGCAGGCGTTGGAAGAGATGGAGGCCTCGTACACCGTATTCACGCACCTCTTGGATGCGGACAACCAGATCTGGGGGCAAAGGGACAGCGTCCCCTGCCGCGGCGAAGCACCCACAACGAGCTGGGTGAAAGGAGAGATAATCACCGATGAGTACGACATCGTGGTCGATCCAGAGGCGCCTGCCGGCGAATACGTGATAGAGATCGGCATGTACGACGCTGGTGCAGGCAAGCGCGCGCCCGTCGTCAGCGATAACCAGGCCCCAGAGCAAGATCGAGTCTTGCTGGGAGCGATCCATGTACTTGGCGAACCCTAGTGCTGCAGGCGTCGGCCGTCATTATGGCAAGGCATGATCGGTGCGAGTGGCAGCCATGAGCGAGAAGATTCTACAATCTGAGAAACGTGTCGGGGTTCACTTGAAGCGCACTAGCCTGAATGGGAGACATATTGCTCTGCTGGTGCTCCTGCTGGTGGCCGGAGTCACGCTCGGCTATCAGAATAGGATGTCCTACGAGGTCGGCCTGGGAGAAGAAGGCGATGACCTTTACATCGAAGGCTTCTATGAGCCGGAGTCAAACCCCTACGACGTCTATCGGTGGAGTGGGCAAAGCGGCCTGATACGCTTCCCTGGCATTGGCATTCCTCGAGCTGTGACCTTGCGGTTGCGCATGAATGGCGCCCGCCCGGAAGGGGTACCTCTCCCTCGCATTGTCCTAGAGCTCAACGGACAGAAGCTGTCCGAGCTCACAGCTGAGGGACAAATGAAGATCTACGAGTTCGATGTCCCGGGCACGATGGTGGGATGGTCGGGGGACATGGAGCTACAGATCGACTCAGAGACGTTCTCGCCCGTGGGAGGCGACCTGAGAGAGCTAGGGGTGATGACGGACTGGGCTATGATTGTGCCCCGCGATAGGGGAGTAGTGGTTCCGGCTCCCCTACCCTTGGCGAGCTTGGTTCTTGCTGCAACCATTGTGTGCCTGCCTCTCACAGGGAAGAGACTGCGAAGCGAAGTTGTTGTGCTCGCAGCAATCGGCCTGCCCGTTGGAGCAGCGCTGCTTTTCGCTTTCCACAGAATCCAGGCAGCGCGCTGGTCATGGCAGTTGTTGTTACTTGTCGGTGCAGGTTATCTCGGATTCATCGCCTGGGATGGCATTGTGGCGTTGCGCCGCTCGCTGAGAGAGATACGCAGGCTCACTTTGGCGATTCTGTTCCTCGCCCTAGTTGTTCAACTGGCATTGCTGGCCCCACAGTTCGACGACGGGCCCAACACCTGGACATACAAGAATTGGATGTGGTACACGAACACAGTAAGTCTGGACAAGTTGTACCTGGAGCCATGGGCTCTTGCTCAGCCAGTATACCCGCCGGTCTCACTATACATTCTCCATCTCATAGGACGGGCATATCAGGGTCTGGGATCACCTATACCTCCCCCGTCTCAGGAGCCCACTCCGTTGCTGAGCCTCTTGATAAGGCTGCCAGGGGTCATATGCAACGTGCTGCTGGCGTTGGCCGTTTTTCTGTGCATACAGCGCTGGAAAGGGCCTCGGTGGGCACACCTAGCCATGGTACTATTCGCTCTCAACCCGGCCGTGATACTGCACACGACTCGCTTGGGCCAAACGGATTCCATCCACTCGATGTTCATTCTCCTGGCCATAGTCTGCGTGACCACCAAGAGGCCATCGCTTGGCTGGTTCTTGCTTAGCCTAGCTGCCGCTATTAGGCCCCAAGCGCTGCTGTTCGTACCGCTGGTATTGGCCCTAACTTGGCGGAGATCCCATTGGCGAGGCATTCTGAACGGAGTCTTAGCGACAGCATCGACCGCCCTGGTCGTGCTGGCTCCTTTCATACACCTGGGCACCTGGGTGAAAGTAGTAGAGTACTTCTCAGGTCTAGCGAGGTTCCACCCTTGGACAACGTGCAATGCTCTTAACCTGTGGTGGGTACTCGGTCTGGGTAACAGGTTTGCAGACACCACTGCACCCTGGTGGATACCGCTTCCTATTAGTGGCCCTTTGTCCTATCGAACCATCGGGTTCTCACTTCTGGCCATGGCCTTGCTCTTTGTTGTATGGAAGGTATCGGACGCTCGTGATGAAGCAGACATGTGGACCACCGCAGCCTACGCTGCGTTCGTCGTCTTCATGGTCCCGACTAAGGTGCACGAGAATTACATCTACACTGTGTTTCCCTTGCTTGCGATGGCACTCTTTGCCCGGAGATCAACCGTGGTCATATACGGCGTGCTATCGTGTACCTGGCTCATCAGTAACCTGATGTTGCACGAGACTGCCATCATTGACCTACTGGACTCCCGTAGGATAGGGATGGGGCCGTACAGCTTGTGGGATCTCGGGATGATGTTGGGTGCACTGGCAAACACAGCTACTCTCGGCTACTGGACAGCATTGCTGGCCCGAAGGAAGGGTACAGACGAAACCGAATCCGCATTCACCCGGATGTCTTTAGCCAAGAGGAGCGACACGGATAGGTCGTAGCCATCCTGCCGGTGGTCTCAAGAATCACTTGGCTCCAGTAGATGACCCGGTACATCCTGCCACTGCATGTGCTGCTGAACCCTAGACTGAGTAACTGGTATCAACAAGGAGATGCTCGTTTTGGAGGCAGTGGCATCCCTACTCTTCTTCATGGCCCGGTGAATGCCCATCGCCTCGTGTTCACCAGCTTCTATGAGCTGTATAATACCGACGAGGCTGTGCGGAGCACCGGCTCTCCAGGGGTTCTCTGCGTACTACCTGACGCGTCAATCAGCTCATTCGCGTGCAATCGCTCCGAATGATGCTGGCGAAATCCGAATTCCCCACGAGCTTGGGAGGAGGTCTTTTGAGCACATGCGCTCGCTATCCGATCCGAATGCGACGAGAAGGAAGGTCTTGGTCATAGGTCTAGACGGCGCGACCTGGACGCTGCTCACGCCGTGGATGAAAGAGGGCCGATTGCCAACGCTGCAGAAGCTAGTCAATGAAGGGGCATCGGGAGACTTGACTAGCACGGTACCTCCGTTGACCGCTGCGGCCTGGATATCGCTCAGTACGGGCAAGAATCCGGCGAAGCACGGCCTATTCGATTTCGTCTTCCCCAGGCCGAGTAGCTACGACGTGTCCGTTGCCGACGGCCGTATGAGGGGTTCCAAGGCCATCTGGAACACAATCAGCGACCACGGCAAGAAGGTTGCAGTCGTGGGCGTGCCCATGACATACCCGCCCGAAGAAGTGAATGGCCTGATGATAAGTTGCTTTATGACTCCGGACTCCGAGAGCCAATACACGCATCCGATAGACTTGAAACAAGAGCTGAGCTCGAAAGGGTACAAGTTCCCCACCAGCCTCAGCGAAAGGAGTAGGTCGAGAAATGTGAGGGCCTTCCTCCGCGAAGTAGCAGCTGACACCACGGAAAGGGTACGTACGGTGCTTTACCTTCTGGAGAACAAGCCGTGGGACTTGTTCGCCTTTGTGTTCTTGAGCCCAGACCTGCTCCAACATGACTTGTGGCATATCATGGATCCTCTGCATCCACAGCATCGTGCGTCGGAGAATCGGTACCTGGAGGATATTGCCCGTTTCTACACTCGGCTGGACGGCTACCTGGGTGACATAGTCTCGAGAGTTGACGACAGCACCTTGGTTCTCCTGGTGTCAGACCATGGATTCGGTCGGGCTACGCACTTCTTCTACGTGAACAACTGGTTGCTCAGCCAAGGTCTCCTACAGCCCAAGAGAAACCTGCTGAGCCAATCAAAACACCTGATGTTCAAACTAGGCATCACTCCCATGAACGGGTTCAAGTTGTTGTCCTCGCTGCGGCTGGGTTGGCTGCGCAAGTCCTTCAGATTCGGACGCAACTACGATCTAGTCAAACGGATCACGTTTTCTTTCGATGACATCGAATGGTCAAAGACCAAGGCCTTTTCGGTTGGCAACTTCGGCCAGATATATCTCAACGTTCGGGGACGACGGCCGTGTGGCACGGTGGACCCAGGTGGAGAGTACGAACAACTCAGGCAGGAGATAGCCAACAAGCTACTGGAGTATCGTGATCCCACGACTGGGAGGACGGTGATCGAATCGGTACTGAAGAAGGAAGAGTTGTTCTCAGGGCCCTATGTGGACTATGCTCCTGACCTGATCCCTTTCTCTCGGGGCCTGGAGTACGTCTCCTTCGGCACTTCCGATTTCGGCTCGAACAGGATTACTATGCCCATATTCGGCCTCTCGGGCTACCATCGCATGGAGGGAATCTTGGTGGCAGCCGGAGCAGGCGTCAAGTCGAACGTCACCATCCAAGACGCGAGTATTCTGGACATCGCGCCGACCATCCTCTATGCAATGGGACTTCCCGTACCATCAGATATGGACGGCAAGGTATTACTTGACGCCTTCCGGACCGACTTCACCGCGAACAATCCGGTAGTCTTTGAGGACTCGCAGGCGACACCGACGCACGCTCCAGGCACATACACTCAGGCCGAGGAAGAGCAGATTAGGCGGAGGCTCAAGGGGATGGGCTATGGAGCGTAGCCTGGTGCGCAATAGCTGGTGCGCGGGAGGCCGGCCCACCATTGTGGTGATGAACAGCGTGCCTTTCACCCGGTGTTCACGTGCTACACGCCCCTGCACTGTTCTTGGCGCAACGTTTCGTGCCCGGACCGATCAACTCCAGCGGACGTCGACAATCCCTTCGAGGGAAGGCAGCAGGCCACACGCGGAACGGGCGAGGAGACCCCAGTGGCGACTCCCGTAGCCGTACCGTCTCTTGTCCAGAGTCTGGTCGAGTTCGGTGCCATGGCGGCGGCTTCCCCGCTTGTGGGGACCGTGGTACGGAGATCGAGCTCCGCAGACCAACATACGTCGCGCCGCCTGGCCCGTAGGATTCTGTCCCCTCGACATGCGCCACTGCTGCTGGCGTGCCTCATCGGAGTCTACGTCATTGTCTTCTCCTCACTGTCCCTGCTGAAACACACCAACTTCCACACCCACAATGACCTGGCTATACATGCTCAGGTCATGTGGAACACGAGTCAGGGACGCTGGTTTGAGACCACCCTGCTGGAGGACCGACCCACCAACTACTTGGGCCACCATTTCTCCCCAGCTCTCCTGCTTCTCCTGCCTCTTTACCTGCTTTGGCCCGATCCGACTGTGCTGCTCATAGTGCAGAGCGTCGTGCTGGCGCTGGGAACCGTGCCTGTATACCTCTACACTCGGCATCAGACCAACAGCGAGGCTCTCGCTACCGCCATGTCGGCAGCATACCTGCTCTTTCCCGCTCTGCACTACGTCAATCTCTTCGACTTCCACGAAGTCGTGTTGGCCGTACCCCTGCTTTCCTTCGCCGCCTACTGGCTGCTGACTGGTCGCTATCGCCTGTTCTTCGTGTTCACACTGTTGTCGTTGACGGTGAAGGAGGAAATGGTGCTCGTGACCGCCGCCTTTGCCCTCTACCTCATCGTGGTACAGAGAAGATACCGCCTGGGGCTGATGACGTTGCTACTGGCACTGGTCTCAGCCTACTTGATCATGGGCATAGCCATGCCCGCTCTGTCCGATAGGACGTACTTTCCAACAGGGCGCTACGGATATCTGGGCACCAGCTTCTCTGAAGTCCTCCGCTCCGTGGTCATCAATCCCGTTGTGCTCGTCCAGCACCTCATCACACCGGGCAAGATCGAATTCCTCGCGCATCTGCTTGTGCCTCTCGGTCTCCTCCCCTTGCTCGGCCTCGATACCCTGCTCCTTGCTCTGCCCACCATGCTGTATCTCCTGCTCAGCGATTACGAACCGCAATACTCCATCTACTATCACTACACAGCGCCCCTCATCCCGCTGCTGTTCTTGGCTGGTGCCACCGGTACAGCCCGACTGGTGCGTTGGAGAGGACGCCCGATGGTAGTCGCCGTTTCCGTATTGGTATTGACTACCAGTTCGACGATGTATTTCCTTCACAGCCCAGGGCCTCTGGCCAGGCACTTCAATCAAGAAAAGCAATACACCTTGTGGCCGCACCTGGACTCGGGCTACGCCGCCCTTGCCGCCATACCCCCCCAGGCCCCGGCGATGACTCTTGAGGAGTTTGCGCCCCACCTGGCAGCGAGGGAGGAGATCTATATCGAGAATGAATACTATCTCCCTGTGGAGTACATATTCCAGGAACATACCGCTCGCACGGCGACCCCGCGGTACCCAGCGTTCGTGCCGGAAGGTCGTGAACTCGTCTATCCATACTATGAGACCGTTTTCGACAGAGACGGATACTGGGTACGGCGGTACCAGGAGCCCGTCCCCATCTCAAATGAACTCGGCGTTGGCTTTGACGATAAGCTCACTCTGCTGGCCTACCAATGGCGAGATCAAAGCGGAGTCCGCCTGCCTGTTCTAAGGCCCGGAGGATACCTGGATCTCATCGCTGCCTGGCGGGCTGAAGGTCAACTGCCCGAGAGATATGTTTTCTTCGTGCACCTGCTGGATCACGATTTCCATCGCTGGTCGCAAGTAGACCAAGAGGTAGAGAGGGGTGTCTACCCTACCACTCTATGGGAACCGGAGATGGTAGTTGCTGACCAGTACAGGTTGACTGTCCCTTGGGGCACGCCGCCGGGTGAGTATCAGGTCCTGATAGGCGCCTTTTCCGGCGAGACCGGGCAGCGGCTGCGCCCGGAGTGTAGTGGATGCCAGGTACGAGACAGCGCCCTTATCCTGGCACCGGTTCAAGTGGCCAAAGCCGCGTCTGAACCGCCACCGGGAGCCGCATCCCCCGAATACCGCCTCAACGCTCGCCTGAACGACGAACTTGAGCTGGTGGGTTTCGATCTGGGACAGACCACTGTTCATCCGGGTCAATCTGTCCCGCTAATCTTTACCTGGCGCGCCCTTGCCGATGTTGGCCAGGAATACACAATATCGCTGGTCTGTCACCAGCCAGCAACTCCCGGAAAGCAGACGTACTGGCAAGAGACGGTGGGATCTACATACCCCTCAAGCAGATGGAAACGCTTGGAAATCGTGCGCGACTGGCATGACCTGACCTTTCCTGCGGATGCCACCCCCGGGACCTGCCAACTCTCGCTGAGACTCCTGACTGCAAGAGGCAGAGCCGTCGGGCCCGAGGTTGACCTGGCTACACTGACCGTGAGCGGACGAGAGCACAACTTCGTCGCACCAGAAGTGTCCACCACATTGCGTGCCACCCTAGGCGACCGCATAGCTCTGTTGGGTTACGACCTGTACCCGGCCGCTGTCGCCAAACCAGGAAACACCCTCCATCTGACTCTGTATTGGCAGCCCCGGGAAGAGACGGATGCTTCCTACACAGTGTTCGCTCACCTCCTGGACGCAGAAGAGCAGATCTGGGGCCAAATGGACAGCATACCCCTCAGAGGGGAAGCCCCCACGACGAGTTGGGTATCCGGAGAGGTCATCGTTGACGGGTATGACCTCGTCGTGGACCCACAGGCCCCGCCCGGCAACTACATGATCGAAATCGGCATGTATGACGCGGTCACCGGGCAGAGGCTACCCATGTTCGTGGATGGTCGCCGCCAAGACGGAGACCGCCTACTGCTGTGCGAGTTCCGGATAGAGCCGTGAGAATTGTTGCCACGTTGGAGAACACGATCACTGCCGAAGTGAGAAGCAGAGCCTTCTGCGCCCTGACAGCAGTGTCAATACTGATCCTCTCACTAGCATATCAAGTTAAGACGCCCTTTGCGATTGATGTGGGAGATGCCGGTGACGAAGCCTATGTGGCCGATTTCTTCGATGTCGAGTATGCAGACGCCCTGTCTTATCGATGGAGTGGCAACATATCGTCCATCGTTTTCCCTGGTATTGGGGCGTATGCACCAGCACGCCTACGACTAAGCCTGAATGGACACAGGCCGGCGGGTCTGCCCCTACCCACGGTCACTGTGAGGGCAAACGGCCGGGAACTCGGGTCCTTCCCAGTCACCGACGACTTCGAGACCTACGATCTCCCCATTGACAGAGACGCCGTGGGCACGTCCGGGACGCTGCGGGTGGAGTTGAGCTCGCACACGTTCGTCCCACACGAATCCTCCGGAAGCGGTGATCGGAGGGAGCTTGGCGTCCTTGTCGATAAGGCATCAGTGCAGTTTCAGGGAGGCCTGGGCACCATCGTTGTCCCAGCTCCGCTGCCGGTGCTCTGTCTGACCGTGGCCGTCCTCGTGAGCTACCTTCTCGCACGTCGGTTTGTTTCCACGCGGTGGTCACTGGTCGTGTCGCTCGCGATGCTCGGGGGCCTTGCGCTGGCGCTAGCGACCATTAGAATGCAGGTGGCTGCGTACTCTCCCTGGGTACTCGTCGTACCTGGCGTGGGGCTGTTGGTCCTGGAAACGGCCCACCGCACAACGAGTAGGGCGATCAGTGCGCCTCTATACGCGGCCGGGGTAGCGACGATCCTGCTGGGGCTGTGGCGTTTCGCATCTGTGGCACACCTCTCGTGGATGGGCGTCGCTCCTGACCTCGCCAACAACTACCACACCGCCGTCGTCCTCAGATCTGGGGGCATGATCTACGACGTGCAGGCACCGCTGTTCACAGGTTATGATAACCCTCCTCTGACTGCGATTCTCACCACGCCCCTCACGCTCCTCGATCTCCAAAGCTCCATCAGGCTCTTCTTCGGGCTGAACACCCTTCTTCTCGCAACCTCGGTAGCTCTTATATTCATCACTAGAAAGGAGTACCTGCTGACCTATCCCTATTGGATGATCGCGGTGGCTCTCGTGCTGAACCTCGATCCGGTGCTGGATTCACTGCTGCTTGGCCAGCTCGATGCCGTGATCCTGCTGTTGATAGTCACTTCCTTCTATGCATACCGGCAGGGGCGTGACCTGGTTGCTGGTTCGTCTCTCGGATTGGCGACCATGATCAAGTTCAGCCCGTTCCTCCTGATACTGTATTTCCTGCTGAAGAAGCAGCTGCGCGTGTTCGCCTCTGCAGTGGCGGCAACGCTTGTCATTGGCATCCTCTCCCTGACATTGGCTGGCTTCGATGTTCACAAGGTGTTTGTCGCGGAGGTACTCCCGACCCTGCTTGCCGGAAGTGCGCAGATGGATAACCAGAGCCTGAACGGCTTCTTCAACAGGTTGTTCCTCAACGGCAAGTTCATCACCGATCTCATGGAGGTGCCGCCGATTCCTCAGGCCCGTCTCCTGACCCTTGGTTCGTCCATCCTGCTGGTCGGCATCGCGGCCTTTCTCGTCCACAAGAACCTGGCGTCAAGAACTGGCACACGCTTCGATTTGGAATTCTCCCTGATAGTAGTCGCTCTGCCTCTCCTCTCCAGCATAGCATGGCACCACTACATGACCTGGTACGTGTTGCCATTCCTCGTTCTCCTGAACCCCAAGCTGAGAGTTGGGCTGGGAAAGAGGGCAAGACCAGCTATGGTCGTATTGGCTGGTTTGTCCTGCATGTGCCTTTGCGTTCCCATGTCTTTGTATGTGCCTACCTCGTTGGAGGGCGCAACGAAGCTGCTGATATCCATGAGGCTGTACGCAGGATTGACGTTATACGCCGTCTTCGCCTACCTCCTCACGCGACAGTCAGCCGGCCTGCGTTCTGAGGCTTCGGACCTGAATACAGAGAGCGGCCTCCAATGAACTCTCCCAAGCTCCCGCAGCCAGCTGGGGAGAGCATTCACACCCGCGAGGCGTCAGAACGCCGCGACCTGACCAGTTGCGAGCCAGAGGAAGCGTCGCCTTGTCCGGCTTCTTCCCCGTCGCGCCTTGCTCATGCATCTCAGGGGGCGGTTTCAGTAGAGTGGACAGGCTTCCACACCATGGGACTTTCAGAAGGGTGTTCACGTGTGGACAGCGCTGGTGATCTCTTATGTTTGCCAGCCGCTGCATCGTGGCATACAATGCGGGGAGTGAGCTGCCCTAGCTCTAGAGTACGTATGCGGAATACTCCAACCGTGCAACGAATAATGTCATGATGGCCATTCGCAGAATCCTCTGCATGCTCACCGTCTCGGCATCTCTAGCTCTCGCTGTGCTCGTCGCCTGCCAGGACACAGCCTCCCCAGGCCCCGAGATGCAAACAGCGGTTGCTCAGGAAGTATATGCCACCCTCACCGCGCTGGCACCCAGCCCGACTCCTGCACTATCCCCGACGCCTACCGCAACGCCTGTCGCCTACAACGTCTACTTCGGCGACCTCCACGTACACACGTCGCGGATCCACACTTCCGCAGCTTTTCACGAGGAGTTCAGCCGCGGCGTGTTGCGGCTCGCCAACATCTACGCTAAGGACGTCATGCAACATGACTTTGTCGCCGTGACCAACCATGCGCGCTTGCTGGAGGACTGGATTTGGGAAGTGACCAAGGAGGTTGCAGACGAATTCACCCAAGATGGCGTCTTCGTATCATTTCCAGCTTTCGAATGGACCGCCAGTCACCAGTGTGGCGTGCACTGCAGCCCCGAGAGGCCAGACTACCCCGATTGGGGTCACCGGAACGTCTACTTCCGGAATACCGGGGTCGCTACCGGCCTGCTGCGCTGCAATGATCCGGACTACGACACGCCTGAGGAACTCTTTGGAGCCTTGCCTGGGTCTGACCTTGCGACCACCATCCCGCACCACACCGCGGCTCCCAGACAGCCCTTCGACTGGTCAAGCCTGAACACGGACTACGACCGCCTGATCGAGATCTACCAACGCAGGGGAGACTACGAGACAGACGTGTTCGAGAACGGTTGGAGCCAGGGCCGCCTGCTGGGCGTTGTAGCAGGCAGCGACAGCCACATCGCGGTACCAGGATGGACTCAAGGAGGAATCACCGCTATTCTGGCCCCGGAATTGACCCGCGACGCCCTGTTCGATGCCCTCCTAGGCCGCCACGCGTATGCCACCACCGATGGTGATATCCTTCTACATTTCTTCGGCGACGGAGAGATGCAGGGGAGTGTGCTCTCCGCCCGGGACACAGTAAGGCTCACTGGGGAGATCGTGAGCAGCGGCGCTGACATCTCGCTGGTAGAACTGGTTGACAACGGAGAGCTGGCAGCCAGCTGGGAGGTACAGGACGCCTCCTCACTCCGCTTCGACAGGACAAGGGAAGCGGGGCAAGAACAGCATTTCTACTATGTCAGGGTCACCCTCGAGAACGGCCATCGGGCCTGGTCCAGTCCCATCTGGGTGAACCACGCCGCTCCAACCCCCTCCCCAACTTCGTGACTGATGCCCTGGGCCTGCCAAAGCCAAGCGGCAGCGTAACCTGGGTGCCCATGGGGGTGATGCAGCGCTGGCCATGCGGAGACTCTTTGTGACCGTTTCCAACACTACAGCCGAGAGCCGCTTTCTGTTTTTCGCGATCGTTTTGAATGCGTTGGATCAAGCCAGTGCAAGCGGTCAAGCCTGCGGCACGATGCTGCCGATGAAAAGCGCATGCGCACAGCAGTTGGCCTTGAGTCCACCCGCCAGTTGGGTTGGCCGTGTTAGCCCTGACAAGCTCGGTAAGGTGAGCGCGAATCATGAGCAAGCCTTCATCAGTCAGTAAGGTTCTCTCTGACAGTAGAACGCGAAACCTGCTGCTGGTGCTGACACTCCTGCTATCTGCAGGCCTGCGCCTATGGGCCCTTGACGCCCACTGCCTATGGAATGACGAAGTAGCCACCTGGGTACATGCGAGCGCGGGAGGCGTAGCGGAGGTATTGTCCAGTGTGTTGAGGAAGGAGTTGCCAGCACCACCGCTACATTTTCTTCTCACGCATTTTGTCCTCTTGCTGGGTGACACCGACTTCACCTTACGCTTTCCCTCGGTGGCCTTAGGCGTTCTGGCGGTGGCTGCCACTTACAGCTTGGGAACCCAGCTCTTTGGTAGGGAGATCGGTCTCTCAGCCGCTCTCCTGCTTGCGATTTCGCCCTTTCACATTCGTTACTCCCAGGAGGCTAGGGCCTACGCTCAACTGACGCTTCTGTCAGTGCTCTCGCTCTACTGTCTGTGGAGATCGATATCCGACTCTCGGCCTAGATGGTGGTTTGGGTTTGTGACTTTCGCCACCCTGAGCCTGTACACACATCTCTTCGCCCTGCTGTTTCTTCTGGCAGAGATCATGTTTGGTGTCGGGCTGGGCCTTTGGGCAGCGTCTAGACCTGAAGAGCTGCCGGAGGCCAGGAGAAAAGCGGCATCGTTCGCTACCAGTCTGCTGGCCATCGCGACGCTCTATGCTCCCCTGGTACCATTCTTGCTGCAGGCGATGGGTCGGCAAGCGGGACTAGCTTCTGTGGGCAAGGGGATGCCTATCACAAGCGCATTCGTCGTCAGCATGCTAGGATCGTTTGGCAGCGGTCCGGGGCTGGATTTGATGGCCTTCCTCATGCTCTTTCTGTTTGGGATCATTGCCTCAGTGAGGTTGCATCGTCGTCAACTGTGGCTGACTTTCTGCTGGACGGTGGTTCCTTTTCTTGCTCTGTGGGTGATGCAGGCTAAGCATGGTGTTCACCCGCGATACATGATCTTCATCTTGCCCGTCTACTTGGTTCTTGTCTCTAGAGGCCTAACGGCTCTTGGATCAGCAGCCAGCGCGCGGTTGCCGAGGGGATGGCAGCATGGCCGCAGCTTCGCTTTCGCCCTGCTCATTTCTGTGCTAGCAGCCATGAGCTTGGGGAGGGCATGGTCATACTACGCAGAGGATAGGGCCGACTGGAGGGCTGCGGCTATCTTCCTCGGCACCACCATAGCGCCTGGCGAAGAGATCGCATCTCCGGGCGCCTTGGCGGGTGTGCTCTTGCCTCGATATGACGAACGACTAGAAGATGTCAAGTTCTCCGGAGGGGGGAGCGAGGTATTCCTCGACTCTACTTTACGGCAGACTGCAGGAGTGTGGTTTGTGGCCAGGTCAGGGAGAAACATGGAGATTGTGGAGCAGGCGCTGAAGACTGGGTCATTCTCCGTGTTCAAGGTGGTTTTCCCAGTAGATAGACGGAGCGCTGAAACAGCCATCGCTCTAGACGTGGGTCCAATGTTTTACGACCTTTCCGTGCTTTATGTCAGGGATGGGCTTGAGCATGAAGAGCTCGAGGCGCGCTACCTGCAAGCCTTGAGCCTTGTACCGCCCCGAGCGGCTGCCTCTATCGATTCTGCCCTCGGAGAGCTTCAGCGAGAGGAACGGTGATCGGATTGGGCGCTCAAAGACTTTCGAGCAGCCACTAGGCTCAGTGCCGCGGCTCCCGAACGGCACTACGGTTTGGCCCAGGAGCATGAGGATCAGGGCGGGCACGGCCAAGCCGCCCTAGAGTTGGAGAGCTACGAGGAGTCGGCTGATGCTGTGGATCAGTGGGCTTGTTCATCGAGGGGCAGAGTCTGCCAGACAGCGTTGGCATTTCATCTTATTGGCCTGCCTCGTAGTGTTTCACGTCATCAACAGCTGGTCCTGGATTTCGACGAACGTGGTTGTCCTGAATTCGGACACGCGACGGCATCTAATGACAGCCTTGACGTACCATGACGTCCTCAATCCGCTGAGCCTTCGCAGTCTGTTCGACATGATCATCTTGGATGAGTATCGTCCGCCGCTTTTCCAGCTTTCGGCGGTGCCCTTGCTGTGGCTCTTCGGTCGTTCCACAGACGTCGCCACCATGGTGAACGCGATATACATGGCAGTCTTGCTGGGGAGCACGTACGCCGTCGGCAGGAAGGTATTCGACCGCAATGTGGGGCTCCTGGCTGCCTTTGTGTTGTCAACCTTTCCCATGATCTATGCCATGTCTCGCTACTTCTTTCTCGATTTTGCCCTCACTGCCATGGTGGCGCTCAACATCGCTCTTCTTTTGTACACGGAGAATTTCGAGAGAAAGGGATACAGCTTACTATACGGGCTCACTTTCGGGTTAGGAATGCTGGTCAAATGGACCTTTGTTGTCTTCGCCGTGCCAGCTGCCCTTCTGGTGCTCCTGCGCTCGCCATTGGCGCGCTCGGCAGTGCGCAAGCTCGGATCGCTACGGGTGGACATGCAATGGGCTGTGACATCGGTGCTGATTTCCCTGGCGGCGACTCTGTTGTGGTATCTGCCCAATTTGGAGAGGGCCAGACAGCTGTTCCTGGGGTCGTGGCTGCTGCCCATCATGTGGTTCACCCTGGCGTTGACCATCTATGCGCTAAGCCGTCCATCAGACCCGGCAACTAACCTTTTTGGAGCCATTATGGCGGGTTTTTCCATGGCCAGCATCTGGTACCTGCCCAGAATCGCTTTCATACGCGAGTTCTTCCTGGTGGCGTACGGCAAGCCCAAAGGCACCTTCTGGGGCTTCGGACGGTATCTCCACTACCTAGTGGAGGAGCAGCTATCGGCCTTCTACGTTGCCGTCCTTTTCTTGGTATTGATCGTCCTCGGCTACCGGAGCCGCAAGTGGATCCGAACCTTTGCCGCTCGTGATTGGCTGACCGGCAACTACGCTTTGATAGGTCTCTGGGCAGTCCTCCCCTACTTCGTCTTCTCGATTCGCACGAGTACCATCCACTCCCGGTATGTTATGCCGCTTCTGCCGGCCCTCGCGCTGGTGATTAGCCAGGGCCTGTTGAGTGTCCCTTGGCGAAAGACGAGGCTCACTCTGTTGATCACGGTTGTCGCAGTAGCGCTGGTTCAGTTCTTTTCACTGTCCTACGACAGAATGGAGCCGCTTCGCACTCTTGCGATCATCGACCTCGCGGGGGGGAGACAACTCGATCTGTTCGCCCACGGCGAACTGAACCAGCTGCCGAACAGTGGGGTCACTGATAGTCGCTACTGGGTTATGCCCGACATTCTGCAATTCATGAGAGAGGACAGCTTGCGCAACGGACGCTCAGAGGCGGAGCTCGGGATTCTCGTGAAGACCCCCTATGTGCAGCCCTCCACCTTCGAGTTGGTCTCCATGGAAAGGGGTTATCCAGAGCTGACGATGCGCGAGTTGGCAAGGGCGTGGAGCGACGCTCCTGTGTACCCTCAGCTTTTCGAGCTGGACTACCTGGTGCTGAAGGATGGCTCCAAGGAAGGTACCAACAGACAGGAAACCATAGAGCTCGTGGACTCCATTCTCCGCGGCGACTCTCCCTTCCTGAGCGAGGTGTTCCAGGTCGCTCGCCGATATCCTCTGCCCGACGGGGAAACAGTGTATCTCTACCGTAAGAAGTACCACCTTATGGGGTACAATGAAGAGGACTATCGCGCCTTGGCTCAAGACATCGCAAGCCTGGGGCCAGGAGATGATGCGATCATCTTCGAAAGACCGGAGCAGATCGAGGTCTTTGCCCGCCATTATCAGGGGACCGCAGTGCCCTATGCTTTGCCTCGCCAGGTGACCTTGGACCGGAATGCGACCGTGGCAGAGATGGAGCGTATCGCTGCTAAGCATGATTTGATCTTCGCCGTTCTCTGGCAAGACGAACAGGTAGACCCGAGTCATTCGGTTGAAGACTGGCTGAACAGACGGACGTACCGTGCCATGACCTCGTGGTACGGACCTGCGCGACTGATAGTCTACGCCGCTCGCCTGCACCCAGAGGGGCGCGTCCATTTCTACACATCGCGGGCACGTTTCGGCCTGGACATAGGGCTCACTGGCTACATCCTTCACACGACGGAAGCAGCACCCGGCCGAATGCTGCGTGTAACCCTGGATTGGTCGGCCGATCAAGCGCCTCAGAAGGACTATAAGGTGTTCTTACATCTACTGGACGGAGAGGACCGCATAGTGGCCCAGCATGACAGCGCGCCAGTGGGAGGTTCCGAACCCACCAGCAGCTGGGGCGCCGGGAAGAGCATTGCTGATAACCATGGAGTTCTGGTGCCGTGGGGAACGCCTCCAAGCGAGTACCGACTGGTGCTTGGCATGTACGATGCCAGCACCGGTCGGCGCCTTCCCGTCTCTATCGAGGGTCGGTTACTGGAAGGCGACCGGCTTGTGTTGGGGCAGATTCGGGTCCTGCCTTGAGGGAGGTTCTGATCAGCGACAACGAGCGCATCAACTGGTAGATGGGAGAGCAGCCAACATCTGTGAGCCAGTCTCTCAGCGGCCTGCCAGGGGCGTCCTTGCAGGCGGGCATGAGCTTGGCGACCAGGAGGTGGTGGCCCTCATCTACCCTTGGGACGCCATCGCGGCTGTGTCTGATGAGTGCTACCCGTTTCTCGTCTCACTCACCAACTGCCAATGACGCAGAGATCGGGCGTGGGACTAGCCCCGAGTTGCGAAGGGTATCACCTTGAGAATGCGAGTCTCGCAGCGCACACTCGTCGTCATCTTTGCCCTTCTGGCCTTCGCACTGCGTCTCTATCGCCTGGACCACCAACCTCTGCACGGTGACGAATCCTTTACCATTCAGTTCTCCGCTCACGGGCCCGACTGGCTCCTGCCCAACATCGCCAACGTGGAACCCAACCCTCCTCTATACTACCTGCTCCTGCACTACTGGATGAAAGTGTTAGGTCAGAGCGAGTTTGCCGCGCGCTATCTCTCGCTTCTCTTCGGCGTCGTGTCGGTGCCTATCATACTTCAGCTCGGCAGAGCGATGAACCGGCCCAAAATCGGTGCCCTGGCTGCCCTTCTCCTGGCCATCAACCCGTTCCAGGTGTGGCATGCGCAAGACGTGCGCAACTACACCTTCTGGCCTGCCCTCAGCATGACCGGGATGTGCTTCCTGCTCGCAGCCCTACGAGAAGGGAAGGCGAGATACTGGGTGGGCTACAGCGCCATGACTCTGCTCAGCCTATATGCCCACTACTATGACCTCTTCCTGCTCCTTTTCCAAAACCTGTTTGTACTGGGCTTCATCGTCTGGCGGTGGCGACAGGAGGGAGCCTTCAGTGCGGCACTCCGGAGAACAGCCTATACATGGATGGCGATCCAGGCCCTCCTGACCTTGGCCTTTGGGCCATGGTTGTCGTATGGCTCATCGCGACTCGTGGCCATTACGGAGGGCGACTCGCCACACCTATGGGAGGTCTTCTTCCGCTGCATCACAACGTTCAGCATCGGCGAGACTGTGCCTTCGCTGTTCGTGCTGGCCTCACTGCCAGTGTTGCTCATACTCCTGGCGTATGCCTTCACCCATGCTTTCAAGACCGACAGATACCATGCCCTTTTCCTGATACTCTATATCGTGGTGCCCTCCATCTGCCTGTTTGCCGTGGCTCAGGTGCGCCCGCTCTTCAGGGAGAGATACTTGAACGTCATCGCGCCTGCCTACTATGTCACCTTTGCCTGGGGACTGATCTCCGCAAGGGAGACGCTGCGCCGCTGGAAGGCGGTGCCGCTGGTCGCAGGCATCGCCTTTTTCTGCTCAACTGCTGCCTACTCGCTGAACAATCACTACTTCGTCTCGGAGTACCAGAAGAGCCCCGACTGGAGGGCCCTATCTTCGTACCTCGAAATCGAGACCGGGCCAGGTGACGTCATCGTGCTCAACTACCCAGATCCCACCTTCTCGTACTATTACCATGGAAGAGCTCCGAGCCTCATCCTACCTCAAGGCTTTCTCTCCCTGGAGATGAAGCAGGAAACCGCACAGAGTATGAGGCAGCTCGCAGACACGTACAAGCGCATATGGTTCTATCCCTTGACAGATGTCAGGTGGGACAATGAGGGGTTCGTCGAGAACTGGCTGAATCGGCATGCCGCGCTGATCGACGCGCGGGATATCCACGGCTTCAGGTGGCTGGTCTACACCCCCACCATAGTCTCGCTGGAGGAAGTCCAGTATCTCGTCGACGCTGGCGTGGGAGATGCCATTCTGCTACGGGGATACGACTGCGACCAGTGCGAGAGCGCCGACTCAGGGCCTCTCTCAGTCAAGCCAGGGATCACCCTTCATCTGACCCTCTACTGGGAGGCCACCGACTACGTCCAGACCCCTTACTCAGTATACATCCACCTGGTCAATGCGTCTGGTCGGGTCATTGCTCAGCGGGACAGTGCGCCACGGGGGGGCGACTTCCCCACACAGGAGTGGATGCCAGGCGACATCATCGTAGATCCCCACTCGATCACGATTCCCTCAGATACTCAGCCCGGCGAGTACACTATGATTACAGGCATGTACGACCCAGCTACTGGTGAGCGCCTACCAGTGACCGATGGCGAAGGGTCGTATCTGAGAGACCACGTGACTGTTGCGCGACTCACTGTGGAGTAGTGGGATACCGGTCAGCAGCGACAGCATCCGGCACGTGGGCCAGCTAGCAGCGAAGGCACCACGGTCGTCGATCACACTGCTCGGCTCCGGGTTGCTGGCAATACTGGACGCGGCCAGCATCAGTGGTCGACCAGCGGCATTCATGTCAAGCGGGCTCCCCTGTGTACTACCCCTTGAGACTTGCCTGTGGCAGACCAAGCCAGTATAATGAGTTGAGTCGCAGACCTCCTCGCTGAGGCCGTGCTCGAGGTGGAGGCCACGATGAGGAGAACGGTAATTAGATGCGTATCGGGATTGACGCCCGACTAGTGCACTATAGCCGCGCGGGTATCGGGCAATACATCGCAGGGCTCGTAGGGGGATTGAGTGAATGCGATGAGGACCACGAGTTTGTCCTCCTGCAGAGTCGCAAGGACAGAACGATCCTGGCCGACACACCCAACTTCACCAGGAAATCTCTCTGGACCCCGAGCCATCACCCTCTGGAGCAGCTAGTTCTGCCCTTCGAGATCAGCCCCTTACGCCTGGATGTCCTGCATAGCCCTGATTTCATCCCACCCTTCCGACGCGACTACAGGTCGGTAATCACCGTCCACGATCTGGCCTTCCTTCTCTATCCTCATTTCCTCACCGAGGAAAGCGCCCGCTACTATGGTCAGATAGATCGTGCCGTGCGACACGCTGATCACATCGTTGCAGATTCCCTCAGCAGCAAACGAGACATCGTCAACTTCCTTGGCGTGCCGGAAGCCAAGATCACCGTTATCTACGCGGCAGCAAACCGCATCTACCGTCCTATCAAGGACGAGCAACTCCTCGAACACACGCGCTTGAGCTACGGCCTCGACAGACCCTTCATACTCTTCGTCAGCACAATCGAACCCAGGAAAAACCTGCCCACTCTGCTGCGAGCCTTTCGCCAACTTCTGGATCACTACAAGCTGGACGTCAGGCTGGCCGTGGTGGGCCAGCGCGGTTGGTTCTGTGGCGAGGTCTTCGCCGTCGCCGATGAACTGGAGTTGAGCGACAGCGTCTCCTTCCTTGGCCATGTGCCCATGGAAGATCTCGCCGTACTGTACAACGCGGCTTGCATGAATGTGCACCCCTCCTTCTATGAAGGCTTCGGGCTGCCGCCCCTCGAGGCCATGGCCTGCGGCACACCCACGATCGTCGCCAACGTGTCCTCCCTGCCTGAGGTAGTGGCAGACGCAGCGCTGCTGGTAGCACCCGAAAACGTGGAAGGCTGGACAGTCGCCATGTGGAGGCTTCTCACAGACGATTCCCTCCATGCAGAGTTGTCAGAGAAAGGCCTCAAGAGGGCCAAGGTCTTCTCATGGGAGAAAGCGGCACGCATGACACTGGACCTTTACAAGCGCCTGGCGTGATGAGTCGCAGACTCCTCTTCCTGACACCCGACCTGCCGTATCCTCCCCACCAGGGTGCTGCCATTCGGACCCTCAACCTCATCAAGAACCTGGCTCCCCGGTACGAAATACATCTGCTGTCATTAGTCCAGGAAAGAGACATCTCGGGACGGGTCGAGGCCCTGGCGCATCACTGTGCTACCATAGTGACCGTTCCCTCCCCCCATCGCTCTACAGCACGTCGAGCGATGTCTGTCCTCTTATCGCCCAGCCCAGACATGGCTCTGCGTCTGCCATCCCCTGAGTTCTCCAATGCGTTGCGGATTTCCCTGCTTCGTGAGCGATTTGACTTCGTCCAGATAGAAGCGATCGAGATGGCTCAGTACGGGCTTGCTGTCAAGAGCATGAAGCTCCCCTCTCAGCCCTTGGTCGTATTCGATGACATCAACGCCGAGTATCTGCTCCAGAAAAGAGCCTTCGAGGCCGACGTCCGGCAACCCAGCCGATGGCTGGCGGCACTATACTCGTTCATCCAGTGGCGCAAGCTACAACGCTATGAGTCTCACACCTGCCGCCAGTTGGACAGAATTGTCGTGGTATCTGAGGCCGACGCGGAGGCACTCCAGAGTCTGGTTCCAGCACTGCAGTGTGCCGTCGTACCCAACGGAGTTGACACCGATTTCTTCCGGCCCTGGGAGCCGGCGGATTCTGACACCACACTGGTCTTCACCGGCAAGATGGATTTCCGACCGAATGTTGATGCCGTTCTGTGGTTTGCCCGACAGGTGCTTCCTCTCATCCAACGAGAGATGCCGCAGGTCTCATTGAAGGTCGTGGGCAGAAACCCCCATCCTCGATTGCAGGGCCTGCAGCGGTCATCGAACATTATGCTCACCGGATATGTTGACGACGTAAGGCCATATATCGGAGAAGCGGCGGTCTATGTGGTTCCCCTAAGGGTCGGTGGCGGTACGCGGCTTAAGCTCTTGGAGGCGATGTCTATGGCCAAGGCCATAGTGTCCACATCTCTGGGATGCGAGGGCATACCAGTCCGCTCCGACCGCGAGTTGGTGATTGCCGATGATCCGGTGTCGTTTTCCCGAGCTGTTGTCACGCTGATGAAAGATCGTGAACGGCGGGCGCAGCTCGGCATCTCAGCCCGCGAGCTCGCGTTGTCCGAGCACGACTGGCGGCAGATCACACCGTTGCTGGAGCGCGTGTATGAAAGCTAGGCTGCGCACTGCCGTGCTGCGGGCTGTGGCTTGGGCTTCCAAACCCTGGTCACGTCGAGTTTCGTCCCTGTCAGGCACCGGAGCTCCCCGCATCCTGCTCATCCGTCCTGACCACGTCGGAGACTTGCTCTTCACCACGCCGGCCATACGAGCCTTGCGTTTATCCTCACCTGACGCTTACATCGCCTGCATAGTAGGTCCATGGACGGCGGAGATCGTGCAGAATAATCCGCACTTGGATGAGGTCCTCACTTGCCGCTTCCCGGGCTTCACCCGACAGCCAAAGAAGCACCTCCTGGAGCCATACAGGGTGCTGTGGCGATACTCACGCATCCTCCGGGCGGGTTCTTTCGATGTGGCTGTGATAATGCGCTTCGACCACTGGTGGGGGGCGATGCTGGCCTCTTGGGCGGGCATCCCTAGACGAGTCGGGTATGCGCTTCCAGCGGTGGCGCCTTTCCTGACAGAGGCTCTGCCCTACACGGCTGACCGGCACGAAGTCGAACAAAACGTGCGTTTGCTCTCAGCCCTCACAGGCGGAGACGTGGCCGACCCTGGCCCGCTGGAGTTCCACCCCAGATCGGATGACAAAAGATCTGCAGCCAGACTCCTTGCTGACGTGGGAAGCAACGGAGGATACCTGTGCCTCCACCCAGGAGCCGGGGCTCCCGTCAAGCTCTGGCGGCAGGAGGCCTTCGCGCAGGTGGGCGACGCTCTGGCCCAGGAGTATGGCCTTCGGGTAGTCATCACCGGTTCGGCAGGAGAGCGGCAGTTGGGGGTGAGCATTGCCGCGCAAATGGAGTACAAACCTCATGTCATAGCGGGGCAAACTGGCCTCGGTGAACTGGCGGCCATCATGGCGAATAGCAGACTGGTCATAGGCGTGGACAGCGGTCCGCTACACCTGGCTGTTTCCCAGGGAGTACCGACCATTCACCTCTACGGCCCAGTGGACCACCGCGCCTTCGGGCCCTGGGGCGATCCTCGTAGGCATATTGCCTTGGTGTCCGACATGGGATGCGTGCCATGCCAGCGCCTCGACTATGCGCTGGACGAACTGGACGACCATCCGTGCGTGCGCTCCATCTCGGTAGCTCAGGTACTCGAGGCAGCTCGTTCCCTCCTGGACAGCAATAGCCATGCCGGGGGAGCGATGATATAATACCCCACAACCCGGGACCTGAGAGGGTTCATGTCAGACGAACTGATCGCACTGCAATCGGAGGAGGACTCTCACTGGTGGTTCGCGAGCAGGACACGCGCTCTGCTCGGGCTGCTGGACAGAGAGTTGGTGGAGAACAATCTGAGAGTGCTCGACGTGGGTTGCGGTGCTGGGAACATGATTCTCCATCTCAGCCGATATGGCTCCGTGGTGGGAATCGACAACAACCCCGCACCCCTGCAGATCGCCCATCAGCGTGGCTATGATGCCCGGCTGTCTCAGGCGGAGGACATGCCTTTCGAGGACGAGTCATTCGATCTGGTGACCACTCTGGACGTCATAGAACACAGTGACGACGATCTGCGGATTCTGCGAGAATGCCATCGCGTCTGCGCAAACGGCGGCCTGATCGCCATCACGGTGCCCGCGTTTCAATGGCTCTGGAGCCACAACGACGTGATCAACGATCATAAGCGCCGCTACTCGCGGTCAGAGCTGCGCGCCAAGCTAACCCAGGCGGGCTTTGACGTCAGACGCATGACCTACAACAATTGCCTCATCTTTCCTGTGGCGGCGCCGTTGATCCTGGCACGCCGAAGAGCTGAGAGAGAGCTAGAGTTGGCCACACCCTCCACCGACCAGGGAGCGTATCAGGTGGAGATGGAGCCTGCCTCGCCCCCAGTCAACGCCATCTTAAGGGGCGTCGGTCGGCTGGAGGCCGCAGTGCTGCGTGCCACCGACCTGCCTTTCGGTACATCTATCATCTGCATCGCCTCCAAGGGAACTCAGGCGACCGACAGCGAAGCCCGACCTCCTCAGAGAGCCTCCAGACGGCAACCTGAGCACACGAGACCCAGTGAGCGAGAGTAGCAGCGTGAGCCAGAGATCTCGAGAAGACACCGTGGAAGCAAAGCGCGCGCTGGAGGAGTATGTCATCGAAGGGGGTCAACCCCTGAGGGGCACCCTGGTTCCGAGTGGCAACAAAAACGCCGCGCTACCGATGCTGGCCGCTGCGCTCCTCACCGATCAGAGGGTGGTACTTAGAAATGTGCCTCGCATCGACGACATCCGGACCATGGAGGACATCATCAGCGGATTGGGCGTCACCGTGGAGGAGACAGGCTCCCACGAGTTGACCGTGCACGCCAGGAACGTGGAAACGACGGACCTGGAACCCGAACTGTGCCGACGCATCAGGGCGTCCATTCTCCTGGCGGGACCTCTACTCGCACGGTGCGGCCATTGCAGGCTGCCTCCTCCGGGAGGTGACGTCATCGGAAGGAGGCGCGTGGACACGCACCTCATGGCCCTGGAATCCCTCGGTGCGGAGATCAGAATAGACCACGGCTACGAGATGAAAACCAGCGGACTCAAAGGGCACGAGATCTTCCTGGACGAGGCCAGTGTCACGGGAACCGAAAGCGCGCTCATGGCTGCGTGCACTGCCAAGGGCAGGACCATCATCAAGAACGCTGCGTCAGAACCGCACGTGCAGGAGCTGGCCATCTTCCTCAACAAGCTGGGAGCCAGGATATCCAATATCGGCACCAATACGCTAATCGTCGATGGAGTGGATGGGCTACATGGAGGAGAACACGACATCGGCCCCGATCACATAGAGATCGGCAGCTTCATAGGCGCGGCGGCAGTCACCAACGGTGAGATCGTGATCAAGGGAGCAATACCATCACACCTGCCCATGGTCTTGTTGACCTTCAGGAGACTGGGCATCGAGGTTGAAATCCGAGGGCAGGATGTCTTCGTGCCGCCCGCACAAAGCCTCAAGATCGTGGCTGATGCTCACGGGGTTATTCCCAGGATAGACGATGCCCCCTGGCCGGGGTTCCCAGCGGATTTGATGAGCATAGCCACCGTGGTCGCCACGCAGTGCGACGGCACGATCCTGATGTTCGAGAAGATGTACGAAAGCCGCATGTTCTTCGTGGATAAACTGTGTTCCATGGGTGCCCACATCATCCTCTGCGACCCCCATCGCGCCATCGTCTCCGGCCCGGCCAGGCTGCACGGCGAGACCCTCACCAGTCCCGACATCCGAGCAGGTATGGCCATGCTGCTCGCTGCCCTTTGTGCCGAGGGCCAGAGCGTTATCAGGAACATCGGTCAGATAGACCGTGGCTACGAGAGAATTGACGAGAAGCTCCGGTCCCTGGGGGCGCGGATAGACCGCGTAGGATACTAGCCCTGGCGGCAGGCAACGGATGGCGACGGTCTACCTGGGTCTGGGGTCCAACCTGGGCAATCGCGCTCGCAGCATCTACCGCGCTCTCCGGCTCTTGGGCTCGCGCGTCCGACTCGGCAAGATCTCGTCCCTGTATGAGACAGAGCCTGTAGGGCTTGCCGAGCAGCCCTGGTTCCTAAATCTGGTCTGTTGCGGCGAGACCGATCTCGCGCCCGAGGCTCTGCTCAACCTCGCCAAGACCATTGAACGCCAGATGGGCCGAAAACGTGGAGTGCGGTTTGGGCCCCGTCTGATAGATATTGACATACTCCTGTACAACGACCTGGTACTGAGCACGCCACAGCTGGAGATCCCGCATCCACGACTCCACGAACGGGCGTTCGTCTTGATACCGCTGAGCGAAGTGGCACCGGGCCTGATCCACCCGGTTCTCAACCGCGGCGTGGAGGAGCTTCGGGATAGCGCCGCTTCTCTGGAGGAAGTCCGGCTCTATGGGGTCACTGATTGGCCAGCCAGTAGTTGAACCAATGGTCGAACGCACCTAGGTCGTAGCTTCCGCGCACTCGAATCCGCTTGAACTCAAACGGTCGTTCTGCGGTCTGCATGGAACCAGCCTCCACAGTGACCGCGCCCCAGTATCCGGCTGACCTGAGCACGTCTATCGTCAACTGATCATACTGCCCCGAAGGATAGGAGAAGAACCGAACCGGCTCCTGCGTGCGAGCCTCTATCGCCTCCTTTGACCCGAGCACCTGCCAGACGACGTAGTCGAAGGACTTACCATACAAGCTGGGATGGGTATAGCTGTGACTGCCAATCTCCATCCCGTCGGCATGAAGGAGCTCTATCTCGGACCAGGACATGTATTCGGGCCGCTCTTCGTCAGCGAAGCGCGTGATGATAAAGAAAGTGCCCACAAACCCGTACTTCCTGAGCAGAGGATAGGCGTTCGTATACTGATCCTTGAAGCCATCGTCGAAGGTCAAGATCACGGGCTTCAGCGGCAGATGGTGCCCAAGCTGGAGGCATGTGACCACAGACTCGAGCGTAACAGGTTCAAACCCGTGCTCTATCAGATAGCGCAGCTGGGCCTCGAACTTCTCAGGCGATACCGAAAGATCCCGACGAATAGCGTCGGCCGTCGGATCGGGCTCGCCGACATGATGGTACATGAGAACCGGAACCACGACGCGCCTGGGGACACCATCGGGGGTAGGCTGAGGACCTGGAGTAGGTGTCGGGAGCAGCCGGGGGACCGCTGTTGGCGCTCTGTCATCCCCAGAGCCAGGCGACGGCTCGGATCCAGGGACGTACCCCGCGTGTCGGCTGGGAGATGTCCGTACCGAGGTTACGAACGTACCCTGGCGAGACCACCCATCCTCGCCACCGGCCTGCACGTCAGAGGGAGGTTTGTCTTCCATGCCCTCCACCTGCGCCTGCACCAGAAGCGCCGTCCCCGCCACAAGCAGGGCCAGCAGGAGAGCCACGTTGATGCGTCGTCTGCCAAAGCTCTGCAGCAATGTCGGCAATGCACCTTTCATCGGTGGAAAAGCTGTTCGGAAGCATATCTCAAGGCAACGAAGGTGTCAAGCGGTGACACATCGCCCATGTACGGCTGCAGGCGGGGGTCCCGCTGTGTTTGCAGGGCTCAGTAAGTGATGTTAGAATTGGGCCCCAGGGGTGCCAGATCTGGAACCGCCAAACGCAGAAAGGGATTCCTAATGTTTCAAGAGAAGATCGCTCAGCATTACTCTAGACTAGGAAGAAACCAGAAGAAGATCGCCGACTTCCTGACTCAGGAATACCACGAGGCTGCTTTCATCAACGCCTTCGCACTCTCACAGCGCCTGGAGGTGGATCCAGCCACTGTCACCCGCTTCGCCCAGAGGCTTGGCTACGCAGGGTATCCCGAACTCCTGCATGAAATTCAGGACATGGTCAAGAAAGAACTAAGAGTGGCCCACAGGCCATCGGTGGACAAAGACGACGTCCACGCGGTCTTTCTGACGGCCCTGGCGGAGGTGAAGGACGACCTGGAGCGCACCATCACCCACATGCGAGGGGAGACGGTCACTGCTGTAATCTCGTCTCTGCGCACGGCAGAGAACATCTACGTCGTCGCTCACGGCCTGGCCCGCGGCCCTGCACAGACCTTCGTGGCTCAGTTACGAGGCTTGCTGGCCATGCCCGCTCAACTGGTGCCGGCAGAACAGCTGAGTGCAGCTGCTTGCCTCTCCAGCGTGAGTGAACGAGATGTGGTGCTGGGAGTAAGCCTCGCTACCCTTCATGACGACACGGCCCAAGTCCTCAGGCTATCGCGCTCACGGGGGGCCAGGATCATCGGCCTGTCCACTTCTCACACCTCTCCCACAGCCTCGAGCGCTGATCTGATCCTTGTTGGCCCAGGCGAGTCGACTATGGGGATACCCTCGACTGTCTCCATTTCGGCCATCCTGACGGCGATTTTGCAGGCGCTCGCATCTCAGGAGTCCCAGAGGCTGGAGAACTCTAAGAGAGAACTACTGAGGAACGTGAACTGGTTCCAGGAAGACCGGGGAGAGAACACAATCCAAGAGCAGGACATCCTAAGACAAGTCTAGAACGGATTCTCTCCTGGTTGCGGAATGCGCCAGCCCGCGAAAGACCACGGGCTGGCGCCCTTTGTGACACTGGATCGGCAGACCGTGAGGCCTCGGCCAGCTATATCTCCACAAAGTAAGAACTACAAGCCTGATCTATCAATTCTTCCGTAAGAGCAGGCTCGAGCCCGCGGTAGTGCGCGATGTCGATGATCTGATCCACGATGTCGCGAGGGTGAACTGCCCTAAGTTCACGCTTCAGCTTCAGATAGTACTCGCGCATCAGATACATGAACCCGTCCTGGTCGAAGGGAACATTCCGCTCCGCCGCCACGCGCTTGAAGATCTCGTAGAACTCCCGCTCGCTGGGGTTGCCGACCTCGATCTTGTGCCGTATACGCCGCAGAAAGGCCTCGTCCACCAGAGCTTTCGGATCTATGTTGGTTGAGAACACGATGAGCTGGTCGAAAGGTATCTCAACCTTCTTGCCGGTATGCAGGGTCAGGAAGTCCACCCTGGTTTCCAGGGGAACGATCCATCGGTTCAGTAGATCTCTAGGTCGTACTTGCTGCCTGCCGAAGTCGTCGATCAAGAACATCCCGCCGTTGGCTTTCATCTGGAATGGCGCCTCGTAGAACTTGGACGTGTCATCGTACACCAGGTCCAAGCTCTCCAGAGTCAGTTCTCCTCCGGTAACCACGATCGGTCTCTGGATCGGTATCCAGCGCCTGTCGCGTCGTCCCCCCTCGGAACGACTCGAGGCCTCGAGGTCCTCCACGGCCTGATGGTTCAACTCGTCGAAGACCTTGATGATGTGGCCATCCACCTCCACCGCATACGGTATGACTATCTCACCCCCCAGCATGGAAGCCATCGCCTTGGCGATCACGGTCTTGCCGTCGCCTGGGGGACCAAACAGGAAGATCGACCGACCGGAGTTGACGGCAGGGCCTATCTTCATCAGCATCTTGGAGTTGACCACGAGATGTGACAGCGCGTTCTGCACTTGGTCTCGACTGACCACCACATCTCCTATGGTCTGGGATCGCATCACCTTCTGATAGGCTTCCAGGGTCACAGGAGCAGGCCCCACATACTGACTGCGATTCAGGGCCTCCCTGACGCGCTCTATTCCAGCGGAGGCGATCGAATAGCGAAACGCCCGTTCATCGAAGCCCTTGCTGCCAGTTATGCTCACCAACTGCTCACGCTTCAAGAACGTGAGGGCCTCTTCGACCACCCCGCTGAAAGGCAGTCTCAACTGCTCAGCGATGTCCTGACCACTCAGCTCGCCCACGGAGTATATGGTCTTCAACGCCAAGTCGCTCAAGAAGCCCCTGCTCATCCCCGTTTCTTCGATGGAACGAGGCTCAAGTAGAGGACTCCTGGCACTCTGCATCTCCACCTCCCTTTCAGTCACTCCTGCAATTCCGCTCCATTGTATCAAATCCCCTGCCTTTTGACAACGCTGGATGCTGCCACGCCCTTCACGTCAGCCCCGGCAGAACTGGGCCAACGACGTTGCCAGTGGCAGGTATGCCCCGCCGCGCCCTGGGCAGAGTGAGCCATGCCCGTTGCCGCCTAGCCTGCAGCACGGTATAATGTGTAGAGATCAACTGCCCAAGCCCGGGCGATAGGCAGCAGTTGCCGATGTCTGTAGAGAGAACACCAAAGTACCTGGCCAGAGTCCTGGCTAGCGCGGCTTACACCCTCTTCCTAGCAGGCGCCCTCGTTTTTGCCTTCTTGTTCTACGGGTCCGTACGGGACATCGTTGCCTATTCTCCGTTGTCCTCGGACCTGCAACTGCCCATCGCTGGTGATCCGGTGTTGCGGCCAGACAGCGTGCCCGACTGGAGTCAGAGGGAACGCGTCAACATCCTGCTAATAGGGGTGGATCAGCGACCTGACGAGGAAGGACCGTGGCGGTCCGATACTATGATCGTCGTCACGGTCGACCCAAGGTCCATGACGGCGGGGGCGCTGTCCATTCCACGCGATCTGTACGTCGAGATCCCTGGCTACGGAGAGCAACGCATCAATATGGCCCATTTTCTCGGAGATGCTTACAACTATCCGGGAGGGGGCCCTGCACTGACCATGAAGACCATCGAGTACAACCTCGGTATGCCTGTTCACTACTACATCCGCATCAACTTCCAGGGCTTCCGGGAGATGATCAACTATCTAGGTGGCATAACGATTGATGTGGAAGAGCAGATATGGGACTACCGATATCCTGATGGGCAGTATGGATACACGACGATACACATTCCCGCCGGCACACAGCAGATGGATGGGCGCACTGCCCTTCAATATGCCCGCACACGCCACAGTGGAACGGACTTTGATCGCCTCAGGAGGCAGCAGCAGGTCCTCCTGGCCATCAGGGAGAGGGCTCTGCGGCTCGATCTGATCCCCAAGATTCCTGCGCTGGCAAACACCATGGGTCACACGCTGAGCACGAACCTACAACTTGGGGAGGTCATGACTCTGGCTCAGATTGCGTCACAGATAGATGCTGAAGACATCCGCTTCGGAGTCATCGACGAGACGATGACAGTTCCTATCGTTCTCGAGGATGGGGCCGAGGTCCTGTTCCCCAAACGCGACAAGATCCGGCAAGTTGTGGAGGAGATCTTCTACCCCGCCGCAGACGAATAGCGGCCCTCGAACGCCATCAGCCCCTCAGTCGAGATATCCGGCGGCGTTCCGTGCACCCCAGCGGAGCTGCACCGCGCTATGCTCGCGCCCACCTCAGCCGCCAAGGCCATCCGGGAGCCGAACAGAGATCACGTACCCAAGGCAAGAGGCGACCTGATCTCAGAATGGCAACTGGCCTCCCGAGAACGGCTCAGCGCCGACTTGCTGCAGAGAGCACAGGTTGAATTTCCGAATAGAACAGCACACCGACTCTCCGAGTCAGTGTGCTGTCGTGACCATCCAGACGGGCTAGAAACGGCCCTTTGCCAGCGCACGTCAGGATTAGGACGTTCGCTTGAAATCAATGCGCACAGAGTTCAGGTTGCAGCCGTTTTGCGTCGTCGTAGTGAACGTCACCACTGGAGACACACCCGTGCCCCCCTGTACGATCTGACAGTTCCAGGTTGCGTCCCTGGGCTGGTCGTACAGCGGCACCTCCCAACCCCCGGGACCATACTCCGAATGGTAACCAGAGACGCTCGTAGGAAAGTCGTATCCTCCAATCCAGCACCTGATCGTCACACCCGGCAACGGGACGCCCTGGGCATCATAGACCTGGCCCCCTACTCCCAGCCAGTCGCACCCGGCGTCGTTCTTGTCATTGGGCAGCATGTAGGTGTATCCATGCTGGACATAGGGCCAGGGTGTGGGGCTGGGTACGGGAGTATGAGTCCGAGTGGCTGTCGGTGGTGGCGCAGGCGTTCGGGTAGCCGTGGGGGTAAACGTCGGAGTCGGCGTGTTCGTCGCAGTTGGCGCGATAGTTGGCGTGTCCGTCGGCAGAGGCGTGTCTGTGGGCGTCGCCGTGTGCGTTGGCGTCCAAGTGGGTGGGAAGGTGGCACCGGCCTCTGGCGTACGTGTGGGAGTGGGCGACGCTACCCCCACCTCCCTTGGCGGGGGAAAGGGATTCAGGGGCATTTGCGGGTTAATGAATATGGTCAGGTAGCACAGGCACGTCATTACGGTAAGCGCAAGGAACACCACAGTCGCCAACAGAGCCACCCTGTCGTTTATCCGACTCAGCATCGCGCGATACCTCCTTTCGGCGCCCCTGCCCGCCAGTCGCTGACGCTACTCGGTCAAAGCCAGGCTAAAAAGCGGGGTGCTGCCCTCGTAGAGAACCTCCGGATGCAATGAACGATCCCCTGCCTCGACGAGCCGCGTGCTCACCTCAGTCAACTCAGAGATCAGTTCCTCCGCAGGGTAGTCTGGATAGATCCCTAGCTTCCCTTGTAGGATCTCCTGGCGCAAGATGTCAAACCAGGCACGATCCTTGGCTGTCGCGTCGCCGAAGGTGGAAATCTGCTCACCATAGATGCCATGAAGCTCCTGGCGAGCCTGGCTAACCTCTCCTGCGATCCCAGCCACGTTCTCCGACCAGGCAGGCACCAACTGGAGCCCGTATGCGCCCAGCGCCACCCTGTACTTGACCAGGAGCCAGTCTGCTCTGGCCTCCGCGATACCTATCCTCAGCACCATCGAGGACGCCGCGGCCAGTTCATCCTCGTAGGCGGTGCTCCGCGCCTTGTCTTCGTTCACCAGAGCCTGGGTGACTTCGGTGGCCAACTCTTCCGGTATGGCTTGGCCACTGGGAGAACCAGCCAGGAACTCCAAGAGATCCATCACCGCTTCAACCCGCCTCTCCTCGTAAGAGGCCACCATCGCCAGTGTGGGCGCTGGGATCTGAGTAAGGAAGTTCGCTATGGGTTGCTCCGCGCCTGATTCTGGTGTCGTCTCCGACCCTTCCGTCGAGAATAGTATCTCGGCCTGTAGAGAACTACTCTCGGTCGCCTTCTCTCGCTCGCCCAGCGCCTCGTATGCCACAGCCAGCTGCCCCAGAAGATCCGCCTTATGCGGGTCCCTAATGAGCGGACTGCGCAGGGCCAAGGCAAAGGCCTGATCAAAGTTGAAAAGCGCTTCTGCGCGCTTTCCCCAGGTGGCGAAGCCTTCGCCAATCTCCACAAATGAGTAGGCCCTTGTGGAGTCCGACAGAGTTGGGCTCATCGTGGATATGAGGCTCGCCTGCTGATAGCACGATGCAGCGTGAGACTGGTCGCCGTCGGCCTCGTATCTCTGTCCCAGCATGAGCAGGTTACCGACGTGTTCTCTGTCAGAGAGCTGAGTGCTGAAGAGAATCGTAACGTACGCTGTGTCGAGTTCGCCGCCCTTGAGCGACCGGTTCACCACATCTACGTCGCCGACGCCAGTCAACGTCGCCAGCGCCAGAGATGGCTCAACCTGCTCAGGCTGTACCTGAGCGACGGGGCTCCCCGGATTGGAGGAACCCGCCCATCGGAGATACAGGTAAGCTCCACCGCTGAGAGCACCACTTAAGACCATCAACACCAGAAGCCCAAGAATGGCCCACGAGAGGCAGCTCCGTCCTGAACTGCCCTGACCAGTCTGCACCATTACCCTCTCCGCGTATCTAGCGGCAAGGCGTTGAACGAACGCCCAGCATTAGGCAAGTATATCAGATCAATACGACCCTGTCCAGCATGCGAGAAGGCAGACCCAGCCCCTCAAACCCCAAACGAAACGTCTAAGCCGGTCTCGAATCGAATCGCCTCTTGGCACGGTTGGCCCAGCCTCTCCTTGACGGCCGCTGCCACTGTCCCCACAACGCTGAGGTTACGGCCTCCCACCTGGGGCGAACTTGTCCAGTCAGACACCTCAGTCGACGAAACGCTCTATAGTGGCGGCTTTCCTTCGGTCCTGCAACCACTGCATGAACGTCTGCTGCCTCAAGTTCTCGAATACCTCCACAGCTATTTCACGCTCTTCCCTCTCCAAGACCTGTACGATGTGGAAGCCGAACTGAGTCTCCACTATCTCGCTTGTCTCCCCAACCTCCAGGCTGAAGGCAACCTCCTCCACTTCCGGGGGCATTACTCCCCGAGGGAAGAAACCAACATCGCCCCCACTCTCCCGCGAACTGATATCCTCGGAGTACTCTCTTGCCAGGTAGGAGAAATCCTCTCCTGCTTGAAGCCTGGCCAGCACTTCCTCCGCCCTCTCCCTCGTAGGCAAGAGGATATGTCTGGCGTGAACCTGTTCTGCCACTGGACTGATGGACGATGTGACAGCGCTGTAGACCGCCTCGCTGAGCAGTTGGTCCAGCAGCATCTGCCGGAAATCATCGTAGGTTGTGCCCATACCCTGCAGCGACTGGGTGAACTCGTCCTGGCCGCCAGACTGCTCGATGATGTCTTGTATGCTGGCCTCCAACTCAGCTTCGGAGATGCTGACACCCATCTCCAGCGCTGCTTGCCTTATCAACTCCTGGTCTATCATCTGTTCCAGGACCTGTCGGCGCGCCTGCGCGAGTCGCTCCCGCCCCTCTTCACTCTCGGGATCGAGACCCTCCTGTGCGAAGAAGGCCTCTACCTGCGCAACCTGCTTCTCGTACTCCTCTTGTCCGATGGGTTGACCGTTGACGAGGGCTGCCAACCCTTCTACCGGGCTGGGTGTGGCGGTTATCGTCTCCACCGGAGTTGGCTGGCCTCCACATCCCCCAGCAAGAATACTCATCACCAGTAGCGCTACTGTTGCGGACAAGACAAACTTCTGCATTGTGCAGACTCCTTCTCGCCAGATGGCTTCACGGGGTATGATTATCGCACCTAAGTGGGTTTCATGCAACTCAGCTGGAGTAGCAGGTCACTCAGCCACCCATCAGCGCAGTACAGATCCTTGGGATGGCCGCATCGTGAAGGAGGTACCGGCAGTCTAGCCAGCGATCGGCTGCTTATCCACTCCGCTCTGAGAGAGCTGGCGGGCCTGCCCGAATAGAGCCTCCATGCCAGTTTGACAAGCCTGGAGCCGACGCGTATAATCTGCCGACATCCAGCCCGAGCTCACTCGTAGAGTGTACGGACTCGCTCCTGGCTCTCTCAGCGGCGGGTCGAGGGTGTGCTCCGGACAGCCTGGGTTGGCTAGCACAGAACAAACGGGACACGGCCCGTAGGCCCGGGAGGTTGGTTAGCTAGATTACATTTGCTGAGGGTGTGGGGTTATGATAGAATATGGTTTGACTGGCCTGTGATCATCAGGCCTGTTATTTCACATCTCACTTCGGCTGAAAGGAGTAGACTTTCCATGGAACAAGGGATGAATCCTGCGTTTCTGCGAAGCTTGGAAACGCTGTTGGAGGGAAAGTGGGCTGGTCGCATCATGGCCTTTGTCATGATTCCTGCGCTTTTCGTCGCCACCATTCTCCTTCCGCCTCTCGCTCTTCCCGAACGCCTGCTATCCGCCGGACATGTAACCTTCGCCAAGGCTGGCGGTTCTCTCGTTGACCCGGATGGAACTCAGCTGACCATACCGCCGGGATCGGTATCGGGCACGGTCCAGGTAGAGTTCTCCTCCATCCCCAGAGCTGACTTCCTGGCCGGGAGTGCTGGAGACCCTAGCATCGCCCAGGCGATACCGAGCAACCTGGATATGAAGAGTCCGCTGTATACTTTCTCCGTCAGAGGAGAGACTCCAGAGCAGGCTACTCTCACCATACCAATACCAAACGATTCGGAACCTCTGACTACCATTGACCTGTACGCCTGGACAGGGCGCGAGTGGCAATGGGTTCCCAAGACGGTGTTCCTGGAGGACGATCTCCTGGAGACGAACCTCTCGTTCATACCACCGGCGGTGGCGGTGTTCCAGACTATTCCCCTTGTGCCGTCCGTATCCGCTTCCCTGAAAGCCGGCGAAACTCTGCCTCTGGAGGCAAGAGACGTCCTGGTGGAAATCGAGGCCGAGTCGCTCCCGGTCCAGAGCGATGGCATAGACGGTAACGACACGGTTGTGGCCGCGAGCGGCTTGCTGGAGCAACCGGGAGAAGGCACCTCATACATGGTCCTCCCCACCCTGAGCAATGAGGTGGAGGGCATCGTCCGAAGTGACCTGGTCAACAACATACTAGTCAACGATGAACTGCGGAAGAATCACGTCAGTGACATTGTTGACCTGGTCGTCCAGAACATGTATCCCGGTGTCAACCTCGACTATCGTGGAATGGACCCTGGTCTGAGAGACCAGTTCACAGCATTTGTGAACGAGTTGGCGGCCGAACTGCACGCCAATCACAAGGTGCTGGCAGTCACGGTCGAGACTCCTGTTCAGATCTCGGAGGATCGATGGGACGCTGGCCCATATGACTGGCAGGCCGTAGGTCAGGCTGCTGACACTTTCAAGGTCCCAGGTCTACTGGATCCCGATGCCTACCGCGTTGACGGTCAGATGGAAGCGCTGCTAGACTACGCCGTGAACAACGTCAACAGATACAAGACGCAGCTCATACTACCCAGCTACAGCACCGACTGGGCCGGGGATACCGTGACCCCAAGATCGTACGCAGAGACTCTACAGTTGTTGAGTGGGAATCTGGTCCTGGCAGAAGGTAGGGACACCTTCTCCCCCGGAGAGCAGATCACAGTGCAACTTGCGGGAGGCCCTTCCTCCGTCAGCTTCGACGAGCAGACGCAGTACTATTCGTTCACCTACTCGGACGACAAAGGTGAACACACCGTCTACCTGGAGAACGCCACCAGCATGGCTCACAAGCTCGACCTGGCGAGCAAGTACAACCTCAAGGGAGTGAGTGTAGAAGGTCTGTTGTTGGAAGGCAACGACCAGCAGATGTGGGACGTCCTTCAGGAGTACCTCAATTCGGTGACGCCTGCGGCTGACACCCAGTTCGCCATAGTCTGGACGGTTGAGAGTGCAGTGGGCTCCAGTCTTACGCAGGAGGTGGGTTCTCTGTCAGAGCCCATGTTCGCGTGGACGGCCCCGCTCGAGGGAGGAGAGTACTCCATCTCCGCCGCAATCTCGGATGACGGCGGGCAAACGGCGGGTGCCCAGGGTGGCAGAGTATCGTTTACTGTAGCTGAACCAACTCCGACCCCCACCCCCACTCCTCCGCCTCCAACTCCTACACCTAGACCGACGGGAGGGACAACGCCGGCCAGGCCCACACCAGCACCGCCTTCGGCTCCACCGCCCCCCGGTACAGGGTTTGACTACGGGGCACAACTCGCCCGTGTGAGTCCAGCCACCCTAGGGCATCTAAACGCCCTCGGTTTCAGATGGATCAAGCTCCAAATTCGTTGGGAGAACCAGGAGCCGTCGCCGGGAGCCATCGACTGGGGGACCCTGGACGGCGTCGTGTCGCTGGCCAATGGAGGTGGAAGGAAACTGCTCTTCTCAGTGGTCACCACACCCCGCTGGGCCCGAGCCAGAACCGAGGGCCACGGTCCACCTGATGACCCAAATACGTACGGCAACTTCGTGGCAGGTATAGCCCAGCGCTACTGCGGCAAGGTCCAGGCCATCGAGGTGTGGAACGAACAGAACCTCCTCACTGAGTGGAATACTGGCAGGGGCATCAACGCCCAGGAGTACATGAACCTGCTCAAGATAGCCTATCAGCGTATCAAGGCAGCCTGCCCCGGCATGATCGTGGTCTCAGGGGCGCCGACTCCCACCGGTGTGAGCGATGGCGTCACGGCCATTGACGATGCCGAGTACCTGCGCAGGATGTACAACAACGGGTTGAAGAACTACTGCGACGCCGTGGGTGTCCACCCCAGCGGGTTTGACAAGGCAGCCGATGATACCGCCGCAGCCTGTCGCGCTAGTGGCGGCACACGTTGCCACCGCTCCTATTTCTTTTCGAGCACAATCCAAGCCTACCACGACATCATGGTGCAAAACGGAGATGGCAACAAGAAGTTGTGGGCCACTGAGTTCGGCTGGGCTACCATCGACAACATGTCCGCCGCTCCGAATCCTGGCTACGAGTATGCAGCCACCAACACCGAGGCCAGCCAGGCAGACAATCTAGTCAAGGCCATGCAAATCGCGAAGCAAAGCGGCTACATGGGCGTCATGTTCATCTGGAACCTCGACTTCTCAGTGGAGGTAGGTGCCTGGTGGGAGGGTTCGAAGTTCAGCATTCTCAGGGCGGATGGAACCCCCAGACCAGCCTACAACGCGCTGGCGCGTATGGCCAAGTAGCGGCATTGCTGTGACATTGCTGAATCAGGAGCATGGGTGTGAAAGACCCATGCTCCGTTTTTCTGAGTCCACGGGGATGCATCGTCAGAACCCCGGGCGCGGGCCTCAACAGCGTTCAAGATTCACGGGAGAGAACCACCATTGAGCACCACACCAGAACCAAGACTGATTGTCAGCCGGGCAGGCTGTGCCGCCCTGTCCGTTTGCGCCGTACTCATCCTGGGGCTAGCCGCCGGGTGCCTGTTTGCCAGCATGATAGGACTATTGCCCATCCCGGGACGGTCGCAGGCAACTCACACGGCCCTTCACACCGTTACGACCCAATCCACCACCGCGGCAGCCACACCAACGGCTCCGCGGCCGTCACCGACTTCCCAAGCGAGTCTCGAGACGCCACCAGCGAACACGCCAGTGGCACCCGCTGTCCAAACCCCTTCGCCGACCCCACCAGGAACCGGCTTCGACTACGGGATCCAGGTCCACCTCTTCCATCTGGACACCGGCTACGTGGCCCAGCTGGTGAACAACATGCAATTCCGATGGATCAAGCACCAGATAGAGTGGAAGGAGTTCGAGCCCACTAAGGGACAGTATCTGTGGGAGCCTATTGACCAGATTGTGAACCCCGCCCATAGCAGCGGACTGAACGTGCTCCTGAGTGTGGTGAAGGCACCGGACTGGGCTCGAGGCGGGCACACGACAGAGGATGGACCACCACTCGATTACAGCCACTACGGCGACTTCATGGCTGCCCTGGCGCAGCGCTACTGCGGAAAAGTACAGGCATACGAGGTGTGGAACGAACAGAATCTCAAGCGGGAGTGGAACACGGGGCGACCGCTGAGTGCTGCTGAGTACGTGGACCTTCTGCGTGTGGCCCACGAGCGCATCAAAGCAGCCTGCCCCGCCGCCATTGTCGTGTCGGGAGGGCCCACACCGGTCGGCTACACTAGTCCCACCGCCATAGATGATTTCCAATATCTTAGGCAGATGTACGAGGCTGGGTTGCCCAACTATTGTGATGCGGTTGGGGTGCATCCCAGTGGCTTCAACAACCCTCCCGACTGGCACTACCCGCCTGCATACAGCGAGGCCGGGGATTCAGAGTCGTTCAGAGGAAACCGCCAGTTCTATTTCCTCAACACTATCGAAGGGTACCACGACATCATGATGGGCTTTGGCGACACCGAGCACAAGCTGTGGGCCACGGAGTTCGGGTGGGCGTCCATCGAGAACCTGACAGAGAGACCAGGTGAGGGGTACGAGTACGCAGCGGACAACACAGAAATGGAACAGGCGGAGTACCTGGTCACTGCCCTTCAGACCGCTCGGAGCAAGGGCTACATGGGTGTGATGTTCGTGTGGAACCTCAATTTCGCGCCCGCTGGGGGCGCAGCTGATGAGCGTGCGGCGTTCGGCATACTACGGGAAGACTGGTCACAACGGGCTGCCTATCAGACTCTGGCAGCAGCGAGGGCCACGGGAGAGCTTCCGTAGCAGAGAGCCTACTGCGCCCTTTCCCAGTCGACACGCTGACTGCAGCTAGGATCGTAATCCACATCCGCCACGGGGCTCACTGGCTGGCCTTCGCTGTCCAGGATCACCAAGTGAAACAAGCCTGGCTCGAACCCCATGGTGAACTCGTACTTGCCCGCCTGGGGCACCCCTTCGGATTGCATTGCAGCAGCCCAACCGAAGTCGTTGTAGAGCCGCAGATTCGCCCATCCCAAACCGTTGCCAGCTGCATCGTAGACCCAGCCCCCAATCAACCCACCCTTGCTGCAGTCTCGCTCGTTCCGGGTGACCCGGTACTGGCTGGGACCGGGAGGCGGTGGCCCTGGTTGGGTTCCGGTCCCAGTTGGAGTGGGGGCCACGCTGGGAGTGGGTGACGCTGGTGGCGTCGGCGTGGACGGCGGCACAGGCGTGGCTGTCGGAACGACTGGTGTGGATAGCTCAGGATTTGGAGAAGGGGTCCCAGCAGGAATGTCAGTGGCTATCGGGCTCAAGTCTGATGGCGCGGTGGCAGTCAGTCCAGCCGGAGTCCAGGTCTCCGCCGCTACAACATCGCCCTCCCTGCCACTCGTCAGAGCGATGAAGGACGCGCAGGCACCCAAACTCATGAACAGCAATACGGCGAGGAATGCCGCTGCTGAGCCCTTACTCTGCATCAGAAGCCTCTGGTCCCGTCCGCTGGTCTCCGGCTCGAATCTCTCCAAAGCTGGTGATTCATTCCATGATACTCTGCCGGGCCCACAAAGGCAAGCAGGCTGACTGGTTGCCGTCTGGAGCGTACGGTGCTATAATGGCATTTGTAGAGGGCGAGTAGCTCAGCTGGTTAGAGCGCGCGGTTCACATCCGCGAGGTCGTAGGTTCGAGTCCTATCTCGCCCACTGTCTTTGTGTGGTTAGCACGTGCGGGTGACACAGCTATGCCCAAGAACGTAATCGTGGGTACCGAGTGGTTGATCAGCCACATGCGGTGGGTCTTGCTGGTCGCCCTCTTCCTCATCAGTGCCGCGGACCCCTCCCAGAGCACCAGGCTTCTCCCCATCTTCGTTGTTCTGCTGGCAGGTGCGATCCATAACCTGATAGTGGTCCTCCTCCTCCACTTCGAACGCCCGTTCCGCTGGATGGATGAGGTGACTTTGGGCCTGGATACCCTGCTGGTGACAGTTGTCGCCTATCTCTCGGCCCAGCCGTCCTACTTCTTGTTCTCCCTCTTCCCCATCATCGTGGCAGCCATCAAGTTCGGCGTCGAAATCAGCCTCCTCGTTGCCAGTATGGTGAGCGCGGCCTACGGCGGTTTCGTGTACTTCATTCAGCCCTGGTTGGTAGCGGACCAGGTCATATCAGCCACCATCGTTAATTTCCTGACCCTTTTCATCGCGGCGCTCGCGACGAGCTTGCTAGGGCCAAGAATCATACAAGCGAGATCGGTCGATGCTGAACTGGAAGCCCCTCCCAGCGCTGTCTATCGTGAGCGATTCCGAGCTATCTACGAGATGACAGGCGAACTGATCAGCTCACTGAACTACCAGCCCATCCTGGAGCAGATTCTGGACGCAGGCCTTCCCGATTACAAAGAAAACGGGCAGAGAAGTCTTCAGAAACCGGTGAGTATGATCCTCTTCTTTGATGAAGAGCGGGGTTGCCTATACGTCGCGGCGTCCCGCAATCTCAGCAAGACCGATGCACTGAAGCAGATAGATGGGTCTACGGGTCTCATTGGTCATGTTCTGGCCAGTGGTGAACCGACAACGAGCAGTCGTCCGAACGCTGATCGGGAGTTGTCCAGCTTCCGCGCCGTTCGCCGCTGCCGCACAGTGCTATGCGTTCCTCTCAGGGCCGGTTTGGATTTGTACGGCGTGGCGCTCTTCGCCAGCCCAGAACCGGACGCCTACGGGGATGCATACATGGAACTGATAACTGCCTTCTGCAACCAGGCGAGCATCGCCCTGCAGAACGCGGAGTTGTACCACAATCTGCAGGAGGAGAGGAAGAGAATCCTCTTCAGCGACGCGGAGCTGCGCAAGCAATTGGCCAGAGAGCTCCACGATGGTCCTACCCAGAGCATATCATCCATCGCCATGCGTCTGGATTTCATCCGAACCCTCCTGGAATCGGACCCCGCCAGGGCCAAGGAAGAATTGAACAAGCTGGAGAGATTGGCTGGCCAAGCGGTCAAGGAAGTGCGCACCATGCTCTTCAGTATGCGGCCCATGATTCTGGAGACGCAGGGGCTTGCCGCGGCACTGGAGCACTATGCAGAGCGTGTCCAGCAGACTGACAACATAGAAGTTCAGGTTAACGCCGTGGGCCTTGAGAAGCGCCCGGCCCCTCTGGTGGAAGGTGCGACCTTCTTCATCGTGGAGGAGGCGATCAACAACGCCAAGAAGCACGCTGATCCACAGCACATCTGGGTGAACCTCCAGAGTCGCAATGGCGAGCTCTTCGCCCAGGTCAGAGACGATGGTCAAGGCTTCGATGTGGCCGAAGTGGAGAGTTCCTACGAGGCGCGTAGCAGCCTGGGTCTGGTCAACATGCGTGAGCGGGCAAGGCTCATCAACGGCCGACTGACCATAGAGTCACAGCTATTTCAGGGGACCACGGTCACGCTCACCGCTCCCATGAGCGGCCAGGAGGAACTCCAGTAGTGCGGTTCCACGTTCATTCCACAGCGGCCGATCCACTGGCGGCCACTCTCGATCCTTGAAATGCTGCAGGCCTTGTTTGACTACAGGCTCGAGTTGGTGCTCTGGGTGCTGGGTTCCGTGCTCATCTACGGCCTCGGCGTCAATGTGCTCCAGCGCCTTCGCCGTACGCCATCGAGCCGCCTCGGCCGCTACGTGACAGCACTGGACAGCTGTCCCCATGGCCTGTGGCTGTCTCAGGCCTTGCGCTTTATCTACTACCTCTGCATCCCCTACCTGGCCCTTGCCCGGGGAGTCACCAGTCCGATTCTGATGGGCATGTGGGGCACGGACTGGTTCCAGCCACGGTGGGCCAGCGAACTTGCCCTGGGGCTCGCGCTCGGTGTGGGGACGCTCACCCTCCTCCTGTGGAGTTGGCGGCATTACCTTCTGGTCGTCCACGAAACAGTCCATGGCACACCGTACGTACCGTACGCGTTCCAGCGCAGGGTTCTTGCAGCACCCTGGGGCTGGGGCCTCATCGTCCTCGAGGTCCTCTACCTGGAGATGCACTGGGCTTTCTACAGAGGCGCCACGATCCGTGCCCTTGGGGACTACTACGGGGTGTTCGGTGGCTTTCTGCTAATCCTGGCGGAGTGGGGACTCAATCCTGCATTCCGTCGCGATCTCAGCACAACCAAGCGGGACGGGGAGGCAATGACTACCGTAGTCACAGCCTTCAGTATCGGCGTCGTCTACTACTTCACAGCCAACCTGTGGCTGTGTATGGCGGTCCACCTGATCATTCAGTTCGGACTTGTCACGTTCCTGGCAACATCCGGCGGACTAGCGGATCAAGAACGAGAGCGCAATTAGCCCAGCGAACAGCGTGCCTGCCACGATGGCGATCCTCTTGAGATCGCCGTACACGTAGGCGTATTGCTTGGTGAACTCCGCAGCCGAACTGGCCACAGGCATGTCGGCCTCTACGCCCTTTCCCTCCCTCGTCAGAGGGCGGGTCGCGGCTCTTGCGGAGTTTCTAACCGCCGACCTCCGTCGAGCGCTGCGCGATTTCCTAGCCATTTTCTCCCTTCCTCTACCCTACTGATTGGCAAGTTCGGCAATGACCACCAGTCGTTGCGTGTCGATCATGTAGGGGTGGCATGTAATGAGCGCAAGGGTAGCATTGGGAGTCGGCTCCAGGAGACTGACCTCCGTGGGCTCAACCACCATCTTGGCGACCACCAGGTACTTGTGCGGCGTCTCGCCCGCATAGATGGTCACCTCGTCACCGATGTTGAGATCCTCAAGGTACCTGAATATCTCTCCGTATACATCGTTATGTCCGGAGATGACCACGTTTCCTCTCTCGCCAGGGTTCGCCGTGCCCAACCGTTGCCCGGCCCCCATCTTCAACTCCTCCCAGCCATCCCCCTGAACCACAGGCGCGTTGACGTTGATGGCAGGAATGACAATCCTGGATGCTTGTTGAGGCCCAGGGGTGGGAATGGGGATAGAAGCCCCCGGCTGCACCAGGTGACGAAGCTGGCCAGGCACAGTACCCTCCGACGCCGGCGGAAGACTGCCGCCTGGCAGCACCGTAACGGGACTGACAACGGGTGTTGTTCGCAGTTCAGTTTCGAGAGCTTCGGCCACTTCCCGATTCAACACGTGCAACTCGGACAGAGAACTGACAACCACGAAGATAAGGCCCGCCAGGGCAGCCAACTCCAGGAGAAGCAACATCCTGTCGCGTAGTCTGGAAACGCCTTTCCGCCAGAATCCCTTGTTTGCCCTGGACACGAAAGAGCCAACACCCCCGACTGCACTGTTTTCTGGAACGATCTTCACCGCCTTGAAGGAAGCCTCCTCGCGTACCGTCGCATTCTTCGACGACATCACCCTGGTTCCGGAGACAGGTACCCGACCCGGCTGGGGTTTCCGTGCGCTCGCGTCAGAAACACCGATCTCGCCAGAGCGCCGGCTTGTCCTCTCACAGCTCTCAAGGGAAGCACTGGGTTCTCGCGTGTCACCATCCGCGACCCGTCGGAACCGCTTCAGCGCTCGAGCCCGCCGCTTTGCCTGGAGGATCTCTTCCAGCTCCTCGATGCTGAGATTGTCAAGCGAAGAATCGTCACTCATAGAGTAATCCTCTGATGGCACGACTCTCGAGCCATCTCTCAGTCTTATGTAAAATTATAGCGTCACGAGCGGAAAAGTCAAGCCAATCCACCTGTGCTATGTGAAACCTGGCACCCCCGGGCAACGCGTTGCCCATCCGCATCGGTCCCCGCCTGATATAAGCTCACGACGACGTGCTCCCGGGGCCGGACGCCAGCTTGTCCACTATTGTCTTGCGGAGGTAGCCCACATCTTCCACACGAAGCATCCAGGCCATCACGCCGTAAGTCAGCAACCCCAAGAGGCCGCCAGCCAGCACAATCAGAAGCTCACCCCAGGTTGCGAACAAGTCCGCCCATCCCACAAGCCATGGCGTACCCAGCAAGACCGCTGCGCCGGTCACGGCAGAGGCGACTATCACCTTGACAGCTGTGGCGCCCAAACGCTGACCTCGGAGGCCATCAAAGTACCGGTGGCTCAGATAGAGCATCACCAGCGCGTGCACGCTCAATTGCACCGAGTTAGCCACGACCAGACCCAGCATACCCAGAGGAGTGATCAACGTCAACGCCACTATCAGGTAGGTGAGGACTCCGAACACGCCCACCAGCACGGGGGTCCTGGTGTCCTTTCTGGCGTAGAAGGCGAAGATGAGGAGTTGGTCTATGGCGGCGAAAGGAAGCCCGATCAGGTAGAGACGCAGAGCCTGCGCGGTACGAACCGTATCGTAGGGCTCAAATGCTCCGTGCTCAAAGATCAGGGCTATCACTGGGGTTGCCAGAACCAGGAGTCCAGCAGTCGCCGGCATGATGAGCAGCATGACGACGCGGAGCCCCATGCCCAGAGTCCTTCGGAAGCGAGCCATGTCGGCCGAGGAGGCCAGGCGTGAAAGGGAGGGTAGCACTGCCGTGGAGACAGCCACCGCCACCAGCCCCAGCGGAAACTGGATGAGAGTAGTAGCATTTTGCATCCAGGCAATGCTCTGCTCTCCCGTGCGTGATGCGAGGTTCCGGTCAATGGCGATGCCCACCTGGCTGACTATGAGACCCAGCACCACAGGTAGGTAAAGTCTGCCCATGCGCCTCAGACCGGGGTGGCCCAGATCCAAAGAGAAAGAGAACCGCAGGCCCCGAAGCCCTGGCAACTGGATTCCAAGCTGGAGAACGGAGCCTAAAAGCACCCCCAGCGACAGACTGGCGATGCCCACCCTGTTTCCAAGGAACAGCGCCGTCAGCACGATGCCAGCATTGAAAACGCTGGCGCCAAAAGCGGGGTATACGAACCGCTTATCTGCGTACAGGAGGCCGGTCGCTGCTCCAGCCAGACCTAAGAACAGCAGGGCAGGCATGATCAGTCTCATGAGCCTGGTGGTCTCCGAGAGCAAGGCCGAGTCGAAACCACCTCCCAGCAGCCACGACACGCCAGGAGCGGCGACTTCCAGGATCACGACGACTGCGGAAAGCGCAATAGCCAGCAGAGTGAAGAGGGTGCTGGCTAGCCGCCAGAGTTCATCTCTCCTCAGGGGGGTCAGGTAGTCGCTGAAGACGGGAACGAGGGCGGCGCTGATCATGCCTCCGACGAGCAGATCATAGATCATCGTAGGCACTATGGAGGCGACACGAAAGGCGCTGACCATGCCTGTCGCACCAAAGAGGTGCGAGATAACCGTCTCTCGAACTAGTCCCAGGCAACGGCTGCTGACATTGCCGACAGCCAGAATCACAGCCGCCCGGGCTATCTCGCCGGGCTCGCTCTCTCCGGGCACGGTGTGATCATCAGAGGCCTCGGCTGCGGGTGCAGCACCGAGGGTCACTCCGCCTCTCCCCTATGCGTCTGCACGATGGCCGACACCAGGTCGGTAGTGGAGCATCCCGGTACGAGCGGGGCGAGGAACACTTCTCCACCATACTCAGTCACGATCTTGGCCTCAGGCAGTTCCTCCATACTGTAGTCCCCGCCCTTGACATAGACATCGGGCCTCAGTGACTCTACCAGCCTCTCCGCCGTTTGCTCGCTGAACATCACCACCAGGTCGACGCATCTCAGAGACGCCAGAATCTCCGCCCGATCCTCCTGCACCATGTAGGGGCGCCCACGTCCCTTCAGATGTCGAGTGGACTGATCGTCGTTCACGCCGACGATCAAGAGGTCCCCGTGCTGCCTGGCTTCCTTGAGGTAGCGAATGTGACCCACGTGCAGCAGGTCGAAGCACCCATTGGTGAAGACCACCTTCCTGCCCTGAGATGCTGCCTTTTTGCGCAACTCACAGGCTTCCTCCAGCGAGACCACTGAACCACTCACTCTCATCTATCCCCCTACGGCAGGCCAGGATATTCTACAGTGTTTGCAGTCTTGCGTCAAAGCCGTGCACGTCGCAAGCTCTTCCGCCGTGCCAGATGCCGACTCAACGGAATGGAGCAGTCCTCGGTCTGCAAGGCGTGTGACCGCCGCCGGCCTTTTCCCACTGGGGCCCTCGGGGGATGGCTTGCCGTCTCATGGCTGTGATATAATCTGCCTGTGACCGGTGAGCATCACCAGCGAGGTTCGAAGACTGGGAAGCTGGCCCTCGCCCTCCTGGCCAGCGCCATCACGTTGACCTGTCTGCTTGCCCTTGCGGTCTTCTCCGCGTGGCCTGTGGGCACGCTCGCTGCCATTCTCCAGCCCACCCGCACGTCTACTCCGACTCCGACGAACACGCCGACCCACGCGCCGACCTTCACTCCGCTTCCGACTGCGACCTCCACTCATACTCCGATTCCGACGGTGGTCGAACCTCAGGTTCATCAATGGCTGCGCCGCCCGTTCGGGAGTGGTGGTGGAAACGAGCCCAGCCGCTTTTATCCCTATGGTTCCACTGCCAGGGGCAAGTATCGCATCCATCGCGGTGCCGACTTCCCCAATCCCTTTGGCACCCCGGTTTTCGCCGCGGGCAAGGGGCGAGTCATCGTTGCCGGTACAGACCATCGGGTCATGCGTGGCGAACGTGTGAACTTCTACGGTCAACTGGTGATCATCCAACTCGATCAACTCTATCGTGGCCAGAAAGTCTACGTGCTCTACGGACACCTCTCGAAAGTGCATGTTGGCTTCCTGCAGACAGTTAATGAAGGCGATCTCATCGGCGAGGCGGGCATGACCGGCGTCGCCATCGGCCCCCATCTGCATCTTGAGGTGCGGGTGGGCCGGAACAGCTACGAACACACCAGGAACCCTGAACTCTGGCTGCGCCCTCTACCTGACAAGGGCACTGTAGTGGGTCTCCTGGTTGACAGCGAGGGCCGACCCATCGCCGAGCACCCTCTCACTCTCTACCGCAGCGATACTCCTGATCGGCGCTGGCAGGACGCAACGACATACGCCGCCAGTGACATTAATCCTGACGACGAATGGCTCGAGAACTTCGTGGTGGGCGACGTACCCGCAGGGGAATACCTCCTCAAGACAAACGTGGACGGGCGACTCTACACCGAGCAGATCACCGTGCGCCCAGGTGAGGTCGCCCGCGTTGCCATAGAGGCCACTTAGTGTAGGCGACAGCGTCCCGGCAGACCCGCTGGTGACCAGGTTCAGAAAGGGCGGGCCGCCTCACAGGCACACTTGCAGCGCCTACCACGCGACGAAAGATGATCTGTCCAGTCTGCGGTACGGAGATACCGTCGCAAGCCAGATTCTGCGCCAAGTGCGGCTCCGAAGTCGCCGACAGGATGCAGCCTTGTGCCTCCTGCGGAGCGCTCAACCCTGTGACCGACAAGTTCTGTCGCCGGTGCGGAGCCGCTCTGGCAGCCGTCCGCGAGCAGGGTCAAGACACGGTCAAACCTCAAAAGCAGGAGACCCGGGCGGAGACCGACGGCAATACCTGTTGGCGCTGTGCCACAGTCAATGATGAGGGAAAGCGATTCTGTCGCCGATGCGGTGCCAGGCTCATCGATCCTGAACAACGACTGGCAGAGCTGGGCGACGAACTGTCTTCCCTGCGCCTCACTCTCTCCACCATGCCCGCCCGTGTTGGGGAGCGCGAGCGGGCGACCCTCGACCATCTGGAGGAGTTGTTGCAGGCATCCCAGGAGGCCTTCGAAGCGGGCGACATGGAGAGGAGCGGTCAGTTGCTGACGGAGATCGAGCGCAGTAGCAGCGAGTTGTCTGCCGGGGTAGCCCGGATCGAGGAAGTCGACAAGGCGGCCGAGCAGGCAGACCGAGCCCGCGCAGCGATCGCTGCAATTACCGAGGAAGCCAGAGCGGCTCTGGCCTTGCTCACCTACGCCAGCACCTCCCGCCTGCAGAAGGCGCTTGGACGGTTGGAGATACGTCTGGCGTCCGGCACTAACGCCCTCGAACAGAACCATTTCCAGAGATCCTATGCGCTCCTCACCGGCGCTGCCGCAGACAAGGACGTGAATGCTATACGGAACGCCCTTGCCATGGCGCAGAGCGAGCAACAGGAGATGGAGGGTCTCGCACGCCAATTGCAGTCCCAGTTGGCAGACCTGCAAGCCAGGCTAGACCGCACCGGCCAGGACCTGGCAGCCGAGGTTCTGGAGTCCCCCGCCCTTGGGCGCAGACTTCAGCTCGTGTACAGACAACTGTCGACGGCTCAAGGCATGCTGGAACGGAGTGATCTGAAGCGGGCACGCCAGCTCGCCGACTCCGTGGAGGCTAACTTGAAGACCATGGACCAGGTCCGGTTGTCCAGGGCGAAGCAGCGTGAGGACAAGCAGACTGTGGAGGCACGCCTCATTGAGGAGAGCGGCGCCTTACGAGAGAGCCTCGTGATCCTGCGCGAGAACCTGGAGAGCCTCGCTCACCTCAGCACTGATCGGCAGTTGGAGGCCCTGACTGGCCTGGAGCAGAGACTCCAGACGGTGGCCTCCGCCCGGCCTCGGGACATCGAGACAAAGTTGAGAGCAATACGCCAGCAGGTTCAGAAGCTGCACCAGGAACTCCCTGAGCTGTACTACGGAGACGCGCGACTCCGGGATCTTCTGGATCGGGCCACACTTCTTCGGCAGGAGTATGGCGCGCTGCACCAGAGTGTGTCTGGTCTGGAGGGTTCGGAGTGGGCCGAACAAGTAGCGCTCATCGAGGACAACCTCAGCCTGCTCGACAAGGCCATAGCGACCGCCAGGTGGGAGAACCCGCGCCAATTGGAGGACCTGCTCAGCAAGGCATCGGATCCCAGCCAGGCTGCGCAGGAGCTCCGGACCCGGCTCGCCACGGAAGAACAACTATCGCAGGCCTTGGTTCGGATGCAAGCCAAAGCGGATGCCCTCGTGCAGGACATGAGGGAGGCCAAACAGGAAGGCGTCGCCCTTCGCGACGAGACCGAAGCGCTGGACCACATCGGAGCCGCGCTGGGCCGTGTGCAGGAACTCAAAGCCCAGGGAAAGATGCGTGAGGCGTCAGATGCACTTCAGGCGGTCAAAGAGGAGGACCTCGACGAACTGCGGGCCAGAATCGAGGACAAGCTCTCCAGCGCCAAGCTAGTTCAGAGAAAGACCACACTCTCGCTCAGCAAGATGCCGGAGTCAGGGGGCGTAGCCAACTACAACGTCATACTCAATGTCTCGGGCACTGGGTGGCAGGATGCCTCCTCCATACAAGGCAGCATCAAGGTCGCGCAGAGCGACAGGCTGGACATGAGGAAGGCCATTGACGACTTGACCACCGTCATCAATCTACTGTTCGGAGCTCAAGCCACCCTGAGAGGCAAAATGCCTGAGCTGCCCGACCACGAGGCCGTGGATTCGCTGTCCGAGCTTGGAGACCTCATGTATCGTCTTTTCTTGCCCACCAGCATTCAGAAGCACCTGAGCACTGCCTGTGACCCTTTGCTTATTGCCTCCAACGATCTGGAACTCCCTTGGGAACTAATGTATGCGGAGAACGAGTTCGTTTGTCTGCGCTGCCCGGTAGGACGCATGCCCATGATGCGTGAGTTCCCCCGTCGCAACCAGTACACACGTGGCGAAAGGCTGCGCTTTCTCTTCATCGCCAATCCAACCGGGGATCTTCCGGCCACAGAGAAGGAAGTGAACTGGATCGCTCGCAGGCTCAGCGAAGCCGTCGCCGATGTGGACATCTGGCTCGGAGAGGAAGCCACTGGGCTCAAGCTTCACCGCGCTCTGGCGTCAGGCAACTACGACATCATTCACTTTTCCGGTCACGCATACTTCAACGTTGAGGACCCCGACGAGAGCGGCCTGCTTCTGGCCGGCAAGAACGTGTTCATCGCGCAGACTATCCAGCGCACTCTGAGAGGAAGACCCCTCATCATGCTCAACGCCTGCGAGTCGGGACGGGAGATGATGCGGGAGGGCGAGGTGAGCTACACCGCGTCAGAGACCGAGGGGCTGGCCTCGTCCTTCATCAGGGGCGGGGCGCTGGGAATCATAGGCACCCTGTGGCCGATTTTCGACGAAGCAGCAGCCCAGTTCGCCGCTACCTTCTATGACCACCTGCTCTCAGGCAAGAGCCTGGGTGAAGCCCTGCGTCAGGCGAGGTGGCAGCTCAAGGAAACCCGTCCTCACGACGTGACCTGGGCCTCCTTCGTGCTCTACGGAGACCCCACTCTGACCATGCTGGAGTAATCCGGCCACGGACTTCGACCCCAACGCTCACTGGGCTCGGCCGCCCCTCTCGCCTCCGGATCGCAGCGTTTCACCGGCCCGCATCCCACAGCCCGTTTCTTGCAATTCTGCCCTGGTGATGATAAACTAGACGCTGGTCCCTGTTGAGGTCTCTCACCACCAATGTCAGACCCCGGACCTATCACTCGCCCGAGGAGACTCAGCGTGTCGCAGGCATTCTACCGCAAGTGGCGGCCCCGAACCTTTCACGAAGTTATTGAGCAGGAGCATGTCACGCGGACTCTCAGCAATGCCGTGAGCACCTCCAGGATCGTCCACGCCTACCTGTTCAGCGGACCGCGCGGAACTGGAAAGACCTCCACGGCGCGGATCCTGGCCAAGGCCGTGAACTGTCTGGCCGATAGTGACGACAAACCATGCAACGATTGCGAGCGGTGCAAGGCCATTGACGAGGGTCGGGCTATCGATCTCATTGAGATAGATGCTGCCTCACACACAGGTGTTGATGACATCCGAGAACTGCGAGACAAGATCAGCTTCTCTCCCTCTGAATCAAGATACAAGTTCTACATCATCGACGAAGTGCATATGCTTTCGACCTCGGCCTTCAATGCCTTGCTGAAGACCCTCGAGGAACCCCCCGAGCATGCCATCCTGGTCCTGGCCACCACCGAGCCGCACAAGATCCCAAGCACGGTGCTTTCACGATGCCAGCGGTTCGACTTCCGCCCTATCCCGCTCAAGGCAATGATCGGCCGACTACGAGAGATTGCCGATCGAGAGGGACTGGAAGTCCATGAGGGTGCCCTGGATCTCATCGCTCGTCAATCCACGGGCAGCATGCGCGACGCCGAGAGCTTTCTGGACCAACTGGCCTCGTATGGAGGGGTTGAGATAACGCTGGATCAGGTGCGCACCATGCTGGGTACCGTCTCTTCTCAAGCAGTCAAGGATCTCGTGGATCACCTGGCGACCGGAGACGTGGCTGCGGGCCTGAACCAGATTGGCGATGCCATCGCAGATGGCGCAGACCCACGTCAGCTGAACAAGGAGTTGCTGGGCTATCTCCGTGGGCTCCTGCTGATGAAAACGACCGGGCGTGCTCCTTCGGACATGACCGACGAACAGCAGAATGAGGTGGACCGCCAGGCGAAGCACTTCTCCCTCAACAGCCTGGTACGCACCATCAAAGCCTTCAATCAGGCGGCGCTGGATGTAAAGGGCTCAACCCAACCTCAGCTGCCCCTGGAATTGGCTTTTGTGGAAGCCTTGCTTGGTGAGGAACCGGATGCCCAGGCCAACCCCACGGAATCGGCCACCGGGACTAGCAAACCGTCGGCGATCGTCGAGCAGCAGCGCACGGTGGCGCCCAGTGACCCTCCACCCCACACTCCAATGAAAACGCCATCGCCGGTGAGTGCGCCCCACTCCAGCAGGGAGGGCTCTCCACAGGGCCTGGAAGGCCTGCAGAGCGCATGGGGCGAGGTTGTGACCGGCATCAAGCGCAGTAGCAGGAACGTCGCGGCGATTGCCATATCTTGTCCACCCGTCGCCCTCGACGGCGACCTGGTCACCCTCCGCGCTCCGTCGAGATTTCACAGGGAGCAGCTGGAGTCCGATCAGGCCAAGAGGTTGGTGGAGCAGGTGGCCAGCGAAGTGCTCGGAGAGCAGTATCGCATCAGATGCGTCACGACACCCGAGACCCCAGAAGCCGGCAGCGCGGAGACCGATCTTGACAGCCTCACCGAGGATCCGGTCATCAAGAAGGCCGTTGTCGACCTGGGAGCCGAGATCGGCACCATCCAGTGAGCGAAGCTCGCTCACGACAGCGGGACTAGCCTCAGTGATGGGAGCGTGCTCTGGGTGCTGGACCACTCGGCGTAACCTCAAGGAGACACGCACTGAGGAAGGAGTGAATAGAGTGGCGAGAGGAAGAAGACCTCAGTTCAAAAGCCAGGGAGGAGGCACTCTCAAGCAGATCCAGGAGCTTCAGAGCAAGGTACTGGAGGCACAAGAAGCCCTGGGCGAGCAGACTGTCAGCGTGTCCGTGGGCGGTGGCGCGGTGACGGTCGTGATGACAGGACACCACAAGCTCGAGTCCATCGCTATCTCGCCCGACGTGATTGACCCTGAGGACCCCGAGATGCTTCAGGATCTGGTCATAGCTGCCGTGAACGGGGCCTCCGACAAGGCCAGTGAGCTTGCCACCCAGAGCCTGGCCAGCCTGACAGGTGGATTGGGCATTCCGGGCTTGATGTAGGATGCGATCCATCCCGCGATCCGTGGAGCGCCTCATCGAGGAGTTGAATCGTCTGCCTGGCATCGGGCCAAAGACAGCCTCACGCTTGACCTTCTATCTGCTTCGCTCCCCGCAGGGGCAAGTCCAGGCCCTGGCCAAGGCCATAGGCGAGCTACAGGAGATGGTCGTCACCTGTTCGGTGTGCTTCAACATCGCTGAGGCAAGTCCGTGCCCCATTTGCGGCGATAGCCAGCGGAATCGTGCCGTTCTCTGTGTGGTGGAGGAACCACTGGATGTTCTGGCGGTGGAACGCACAGGGCAGTACGATGGCCTATACCATGTCCTGCATGGTGCGATCTCGCCCGTGGATGGAGTGGGACCAGAGGATCTCAGAATTGCGGAACTCGTGGAACGTCTTCGCAGAAAACCGGTTGAGGAAGTCATCCTGGCCACGAATCCGAATCTGGAGGGCGAGTCCACAGCCATGTACATTTCCCGGCAGTTGGCGCCGCTGGGAGTTCGAGTAACCCGCCTGGCCCACGGCTTGCCTATGGGAGGCGATCTGGAATACGCAGACGAGGTGACCCTGACCCACGCCCTGGAGGGCAGAAGAGAGATCTAGCGGCTGCCGCGAGAGAAGAACACGTCCGGAAGCCAAGACTTGACATTCCCGGGCTCGCGAGCACCAGCGGAGGACACATTGGGAGAACTTGGCCAACTACTACGGGACGCCCGCGAGAAGAAAGGCCTATCCATCGCAGAGGTGGAAGAGCACACCAAGATAAGGCAGGCACAGATAGAAGCCCTGGAACAGGATGATCACAGCAGATTCGCGTCCAACATCCAGCGCAAGGGCCTCCTGCGCAACTACGCCCAGTTTCTTGGGTTGGACCTGAATCAGATCGCCGCCCTGCAAGACACCGGAGAAGTGCGTACCGATCCCATGCCGGTAGTGGCCGCAGGCTTCGAGCCTCCCAAAGGCATGGCCATCACATCATGGCTGTTCATAGATGTCTTCCTGGGCATACTCATCGTCGGCTCTGCCGTCCTCGTGGGATCGGTGATCTACAATCGCTGGCAGCCTACCTTGGCAGAATCCTCGTCTACGCCGACGCACCGGGCCAGCCTGGCCTCACCCGTGCTACGGTTCACACCCACCAACACCCCCTCGCCCACGGGCACGCCTACACAGATACCCTCGGGTCGGCTTCAGGTGGACGTGCAGATCATCGCCCGCACGTGGTTGGAGGTTTCCGTCGATGGTGAGCCAGCCTTTCGCGGACTGATCGAGGCCGGCACCAACTGGTCGTGGTTTGCCGAGAACAGTATCGCCATGCACGTGGGCAACGCAGGCGGGGTCCTCGTGACGCTCAACGGACAGGATCTGGGTCCCCTCGGGGAAACAGATCAGGTGGTGGACATCGAATGGATCTGGGAGAACCTGCACGCCACGCCTGAGCCCGTCCCTGTCTCTGGCACGCCCGTCATCACCACCACCGTGGTGCTGACTCCGAGCCCAGGCCCTTAGCACGCCGCCGATGCGTTTCTACCTCCTCTCCCTTGGCTGTCCCAAGAACACCGTGGAATCCGAGGGAATGCGGGAGTTGCTCCTCGCCGCTGGACATGAGCAGGCGCAAGAACCGCAAGAGGCAGATGTCCTCGTTGTCAACACCTGTGGCTTTATTGACATCGCCAGGGAAGAATCCCTGGAGGCTCTCCGGGAACTGGCTGACAGCAAGCGTTGTGACCAGTACCTCGTGGCCGCTGGTTGTTTGGCCGAGCGATACGGGCCGGAGATGTCGGACATGGCCCCTTCGCTCGACGCCATCATCGGCACGAGACGATGGAGGGAGATAGCCACTCTCTTGGCCGCACTCCCCGGCGACCCCGATAGAGGCGTGCCCTGCCAGCTACCACTGATGGCTCCCGAGCGCTCTCTGATTCATCCCTTGCCTCGGCGTTGCCCAGGCCTGGCCACTGCCTGCGTGCAGATCTCCGAGGGATGCGATGCTCCCTGCGCATTCTGCGCTATCCCGCAGATCAAGGGGCCTTTTCGCAGCAAGCCGAGGGAGTCGATACTCACAGAGGTCCGCGAACTGGCAGAGCAAGGCGTAAAGGAGATCATCTTCATCGCCCAGGATACCACCGCTTACGGAATCGATTGGGGAGAGGCCGACGCACTGCCATCGGTCATTGACTACGTTCTCGCCGCTGTCCCCGACCTGCCGTGGCTGCGGCTGATGTATGCCTACCCACAACATGTCAGCCCACGCCTCACTGAGGTCATGGCCTCGCACACCCAGGTCGTCCACTATCTGGACCTGCCCCTACAACACGCCCATCCTCAGGTCCTACGCCGTATGAATCGTCCTCACGACGCCGGACGGGTCAACTCCATCATAGCAAACTTGCGTCGGGCCATGCCGGACATCGCGCTGCGCACCTCCTTCATTGTCGGTTATCCCGGCGAGACCGAGCGGGAGTTTCAGACACTGCTGGATTTCATGGGGACAATGTCTTTCGACAGAGTGGGCATCTTCTCCTACTCCAGAGAAAAGGGGACGCAGGCTGCGCGGCTACCGAGGCAGGTCGCAGATGAAGTCAAGCAAGAGCGGTATGAGCGCGCCATGGCCCTGCAACAGGGGATCTCGCTGGAGAAAAACAAGCAGTTCATCGGTCAGCGGCTGGAGGTCCTCATAGAGGGTGCAGGTGATGGGGTCAGCGCGGGCCGGTCCTACAGAGATGCTCCCGAAGTGGACGGGATGGTGATCATCCATGAAGAACTGCCGGTCAACGAATTCGCCTCCGTGCACATCACAGAGGCGTTAGAGTATGACCTGGTCGGCTACCAGGAGTGATTGCGTCTCGCGGGCGCGCGTTCTCTCAGTCGAAGAGGGCCGTGCTCAGGTAACTCTCCCCGCTGTCGGGGAGGATGGCCACCAGAAGCTGAACCCGGCTTTCCGGCCACCTGGCCACCTCCAAGGCGGCATAGGTCGCTGCGCCGGCGGAGATGTCCGCCAGGATCCCTTCCACCTTTGCCAGACGGCGTGCCATGTGCAGGGCGTCCTCATCTTCCACGGTGATGACCTCGTCGATGATGTCCAGATTGAGAACTTCGCGGACAAAGCCAGCGCCTTCTCATGTCCCAGTTTGTCGCAATCCAGCCAAGGATGGCCGGCCTTCGTGCAGCCGTGACGGACACTGAGGGCAATCAGCCGGGGGAGGAGCTCGCAGAGCCGTGAGACTCTGCGGCGAACCTCCTGCTCTAGCAGGTCGCCACCAACAACCTCATGGTCACCGGGGCGCCCGGAAGCAGCAACTCCAGCACCTCAGCCAGTATCTGGGTCACTTCCCGGCGCGATGGGAATGGTGCCGCGTCTTCCCCGTCAATCTCCGCCCCACGATAACTGGCGACAACGGCATCAGCTATCGGGTTCCAGATGCAGTTCGACGTTCCTCATCGCCCACTTTGCCTCATCGCTCACATGTGATGGATCCTCCGACGGTGGTGTCTTGCCGCAGTCTCGTGGGCAATCGTCGATCTCCTCTTGGAGCTTGGCGTGGGCTCTGCACCATACCCACCAAGTTCCGTCATCCGTCCTTTCTCTTGTTGCTACTCCTGCATCTTGCCCCTGGTGAGATTCACACACTCTGCAGATGCGATCTGCGCACCCACTGCCAGACCATGCCTCGCTGGGGTGCAAGCATAAACACAACCAGGAAAATGATCGTGGCGGTGAGCACCACCACTGCCCCGGAGGCGACATTAATGTAGAAGCTGAGGTAGAGGCCGGCAACACTGGAGAAAGCACCAATGGCCGCGGACACAGCCATCATCGTGCTCAGACGTCGCGTGAGTAGATAAGCCGTCGCGGCCGGTGTCACCAGCATCGCCGCGACAAGCCCCACTCCGACTGTCTGTAATGACACAACGATCGTCAGTGCTAACAGAATCAGCATGACGTTGCGCAGGAGTTCAGCAGGAAAGCGTAACGTGGCTGCTAAAACCGGATCGAACGAAATAACCAGGAACTGCTTGTACAGCAGCGCGATGGTCACCAGCACCAAACAACCCAGAGCGGCGGTCAACCACAGACTACCCACGGTCACACCCAGAACGTTGCCAAACAGAATGTGCGTCAAGTCCACGGCGTATGTTCTGATCGTGCTGATGAGAGCCACACCTAGCGAAAGCGCGGCGGCGAATATAATGCCGATCGCTGTGTCTTCCTTTATGGCACCATGACGAGAGAACACCCCTATAACCAGCGCAACCACCACAGCGGCTAGCAGCGCGCCGACCATCAGATCGCCCTTGAGCAAGTAGGCTATGGCCACACCAGGTAGAATCGCATGAGCCAGGGCGTCGCCTAGAAAGGCCATGGAACGCAGAATCACGTAGCATCCCACCACGGCACAGAGCACACCGACCATCAGCGAAGCCAAGAAGCCACGCTGCATGAAACTGTATGCTAGTGGAGCAGTTATCAGGTTCACCATCTTTTCTAGGTGTGTACCTCCTCATGCGGAGCACAGCACTGATCCACAACCACCAGATCCTCCAAGAACAGCGCCTGCCCTCCAAAGGCCTCAGTGACGGCCTTGGTCGTGAACACCTGTGCTGCGGAACCGTAGGCGATCAAGCGGCGATTGAGCAACGCGATTAGCTCAAAGCGTGCCGAGGCCAAGTTCAAGTCGTGGGTGGAGACCATCACCGTCACCGCTTGCGCTTGAAGCTGATCCAGCAACGCCAGGCTCGCCTCCCGAGTAGAGAGGTCCACGCCTGTGAACGGCTCATCCATCAACAGGATGTGCGGTTCCTGGGCCAGCGCACGCGCCAGGAAAACCCGCTGCTGCTGCCCACCAGAAAGCTCTCCGATAGCGTGTTGCGCCAGATCGGCTATGCCCATCTGTTCCAGACAGCGTCGCACGACAGCACGGTCGTGGTTCCCAGGACGCCCAAACCAGCCCAGTCGGCCATAACGCCCCATCATCACCACATCAGCGACGGTCACTGGAAAGCGCCAGTCTATCTCCTCACGCTGGGGAATATAGGCCACCTCATCCTGGTGATGTCCGAGGGGCTTGCCATGAATCAGGATGCGGCCTTGACGCAAGGGGAGCAGCCCCACCAACGCTTTGAACAGGGTCGACTTGCCGGCTCCATTCGGGCCTACCACCGCCACCCGTGCCCCGTGGGGCACCTGGAGAGTCACATCGTGCAGGGCCAAGTGGCCGTTGTAGGCTACCGTAACATTCTCGATCCTCAGGCCGCCCTGCTCCTCGGTTTCGATCTTGAGTTCCTGGCCTTCCATAACAGATACCTCTCCTTACAAACCACACCGGCCGCCCATCCTAACCCAGAGCATCCACGATAATCCTGGTGTCGTGCTTCATCATCTCGATATATGTAGGCGCCAGCCCCTCGGGTTCGGTCGTCGAGTGCGTGTATAGCTGCGTGACGACCCGCACCCCTGTCTCCTGGGCGATTTGTTCTGCCAACTGGGAATTGGCTCCTGTTTCCAGGAAGATCGCCGCCACGTCGGTTGCTCTGATCTGCTCCACCAGTGCTGCTATCTGCTGGGCCGACGGTGATGAACCCGTGCTGACGCTGGGCAAGATGGTGCCAACGATTCTGAAACCGTAACGATCGGCGAAGTAACCAATGCTCTCGTGGTTGGTTACCAGGAGACGGCGCTCGACCGGAATCTGCTCGACCTGAGCTGCAATCCAGGAATCGAGTTCTTTGAGCCGTGCGGTGTAAGCGGCAGCATTGGCCGTGTATGTCGCAGAGCCCTCGGGATCGGCCCGCATCAAGCCCTCGCGGATGTTCTCCACATACTGGAAGACGTTGTTAGGATCCAACCAGAAATGAGGATCAACCTCACCCTCGTGCCCCAAACAGCCTGTCAGCCCTGCGGAGGCTTCGATCACCTGATGTTCACCGCCTGCATTCTCCAACAACCTATCCAGGGAGGTCTCAAGACCAGCTCCATTCGTGATCAGCACGTCGGCGTTGGCCACCCTGGTGACGTCGCCGGGTGTAGGCTCGAAACCATGGGGGTCCACTCCTATGGGCATCAGCGCCTCGACCTCTGACCGATCACCCACAACGTTCTGGGCGATGTCGGCGAGAAAAGTTTCGACAGCCAAGATGTTGAGCCGCGAAGCCTTCGGGCCCTGCTGAGTAGGCATAGTTCCGGACTGGCAGCTGCCCATGAACGCCAATGCTGCCAGCATAGACAGTATAGTGAGCAGCGTGTGAGCTCGTTTCCTCATCTTCTGTCTACTGCTGACTGACTGCGGGCCTCAACGCTCTGCAGACAACGAGGTCACCCTGCCCCCTGCTCGGCAGTCGGGGCAAAGGCCGGATAACTGGAGGAGATGGTCATTTATCCGATATCCCGTCCTGGCCTCAATCCACTCAATGAGCGGATCCAGATTCTCTTCGCCCGGGAACTCCACCACTCGGTTACAGCCCTGGCAGATCAGCGCGTGCCGGTGGCCGCACGAGGCAGCGACATAGCCGTGACACCCCCCCTCCAAATGAACCCGGCGTACGAAACCCAGCTCACTGAGCACTTCCAAGGTTCGATACACCGTGGTCAATCCCAACTTGGGGTAGATCCTGCAACCTCTCTCCAGGACTTCTGCCGGAGTCAGGTGTTCGAACCCATCCTGAATCACCCTTAGCACTGCAAGTCGCTGTGGGGTCAGCTTGTATCCGCGAGCCTGCAAAGCCCTGGCCATTTCCGTGTCACGCACATCAGGCTCCCGGCGGTAACTGAAAATCGTTTTCACTTAGCCCTATCATACAAGGGTCTCTTTCGTTTGTCAAGGTGAAAAAAGGGCATCGGGCGAACAACGCTCGATGCCCCGCCACACCGAAGTGGGCAGACGGACCCTGCTATTCTATGTAGACCGAGTAGGTGTAGCCCGCCACCTCAGTCGTAGCAGGTGCCACGGCTGAGACAACCAGTACTGCTCTATCTGCCTCAGTCCCGAAGTCAGCGATCACCATCCGGCCCTCTTGCCCCTCTGCGAGCTCCATCTCTTCGACAGTCGTCTCCTCTCCAAAGGAGATCACCTGGACAATCCACTCCTGGGGCAAGACATTGGTGGAGCGGAGGAACCCCTCGGAGTGCCAGCCGCCGTCCGACTCGGCATCGTACACATAACCCAGCTCAGGAATGGAGATGTCGTCAACGCAGAACCCTGGGTCATTGTATGAATCATCGGTAACGTACTCGAATCGAATCATCACCTCTTGGCCAGCATACGGTGACAGATCCAGCTGTTCCTTGACCCAGACAGCGCGCTCTTCTCCTCCGCTAGTGCCTGTGTAACCATAGCCAAAGTTGTTCCCGTAGGGGTTCGTGTCGCTGGTGTGGGAACCTGGGATGACATCCCACTTCTTACCGCCGTCGGTTGACACCTCCACGTACGCGTAGTCGTAGTCGTCCTCGATGTCGTACCAGGTCCAGAATTCCAGAGTGGCCGCCTGAAGACCACTGAGGTCGAACTCCCGGGTGAGGGTCATATCACTTACATCCCCTCTGTTGGACCACCACTCGTATCGCCCGCCATGGGGTTCATTGTCTACCAGCTTCACCTGAGTCGAGCCCGCAAACTCTACGACCAGATCTCCCGTGCCGTGCTCCAACTCGATGTAGTCGGCCGCGTACTGATGCACTGTGCTCGCGCGGCTATCCGGATAGCTTCGGTGTCTGTGATCCGCGGCCACAGTGCCCGGCAGAGCAAGGCCTCTGTAGCCGAACTGACCGTCGCCGAGGCTGGTGTCGTCAAGGAAGTTGGCTATCAGCCAGTCGCTGAACACGTCCTCGGAACTAAGACCCGGTCGGTTTGCCTCCAGAACCTCGTCGATGCCTTCCATCCCATCTGCTTCGGTGGCAGTCAACTCCCTCATCAGGTCAGGCCCAAAACGCTCGGCGAAGTAGTAGATGAAAAGATGAGATGCATCGTAGTAGGCGGCTGCCTGCTCTATCTCATCAGCCCAGGCGGTGAGTTGTGTATCCGGCTCGTTCAGAAACGCGCGTATCCAGGCATCGTAGCCATTGAGGGTCTCTGCGGTCTGAGCACATCCCTCATTGACCCAGGTTTCTTCGTTCGCATCGACGTTCCAGTGTATCATGTGCTGGAATTCATGGGCGATGTAGTTGTTGTACTCGTCGGCACCCGGCTCGACGTAGCCAGCGTTGATGTAGATCATCTCCTTCTCGTTGCTGAAGGGATTCACGCTCCGGGGATACTCATCGTTGCTGGAATAGTATCCGCCCACACTGGGGAGCGACGCGTTCAAGACGTGGATGTGCACGTCGTTGTCCACGCCTGGGCTCCACTCTGACCCAAAGTACTGGCGATCGGTCGGATAGATGTGTTCCTCAAACTCAAGAGCAGCTGTCTCAATACCCGCCTGATCCAAGGTCAAGTCGTCTTCCACCCACATATAGACGTGGGGGGTGATGTAGCGTAGCGTGGCCTCGATCTCGAAGTACGTGTCCGACAGCTCTTCGTCGTTGATCCAAAAGGTCTCCCCCTGCCCTATCTCGAAGTGGGGAGGTTCCTCATTCACCACCCGCGGGCCAGGGTCAGCAGACCGCAGGCGACTCGCGAGAGCATACAGATCTCTCTGTGGGATTGTGGTCTCGCGCAGCAGCTCCGCTGTAGACAGCGTGTCCTCACCCACCGGCACCCGCAAGACAGTGGGGGTGATCTCCGGCTCCTCCAGCGAGGACATGACATCTCTGAACACCACCATCGAGGCCAGAAAGATGTCAAAGGACAAACACACGCAGACACAAAGGCCAAGTGTCAATAGAGCGAAAACGAACTTGCGCAAGGCTGCCTCCTTATTGTGCCTCAGCCCTGCTGCACAATCACGGGGACTTCACAAGGGGGGCGATAGTTGCCATCGGTGTCTACGACGGTCAGGCGCAGAGTGACGGGCCCCGACAGCTCACCGGTGTTCCACAGGACCAGAACGCCATTCTCCACCGTGGTGTACTTCATGTCATCTATGACATGGAATTCGCTTCCACCCTGCCCGAGGCCGAACTCCACCTTATAGAACTGGAAAGCATCGCTCTTTGCCGTCCCCCGAATCTCCACAACGCCGCTGACCGTCTGGTTGACACCGGGATAGGATATCAGCGACATCGGGTCAGGGCAAGACGCTGGCGCAACCACAGGAGTCGGGCTCTGCTCGGGCGTGGGGGTCCACGGAGGTGTAGGCCTCACAAGAGGTCCTCTGGTGGCCGCAGGCGTAGGAGTCAGCGCCAGAGGCGTGCTGGTGGATGTCGGAAGGACCACTGGCCCCTCAGGAGTACTGCGCCCGACTGCAACATTCAGGGTCGGCGCCAGATACAGATCCACGAACGCCACGAGGCTGATGATTACCAGCAGGCCGAGGATGGTGAAAGTCGCTCGATAGGCCCTGCCTGTGGCAACCTCCTTCTCGATGGTAAAAAGAGACGCTCCCCTCTCCCTCTTAGCAAGGTAGATGACCCTAAGGTACGCGAGGATAGTCAGGGCACAAGCGATATATATCCAAACAGCGAAGCTGTCAATTAGCTCGATTAGTACCGTCATAGATGTCCCTGAGCAAACCTGCCTATTGTACCACGCGCCTCCGGTACCTGTCAAAAAGGGAACGAAGGTATGTGGCGAGACGAAGAGTCCTTCGTTCCCTGACAGTGACCAGCCAAGCCCTGTGCGCTAGACTTTGTCCATCCGACCGAGGATGCTCCTGATCAAGAGACTGAGCTTGGGCACAACCCTGCTGCCTGCATCCAGCACTTCTTGGTGAAGGCCCTCCTCCTCACCGGGCTCTTCCCTGCGGGGGGCATCAGCCGAAGGAATGACGTTACTGATATGCGAGAGGCCCAAGACCCTCATCCCCTCGTGTCGCGCCACAATCACCTCAGGCACCGTCGACATCCCCACGGCGTCCGCTCCTATGAGCCGCAAGAACCGGACATCTGCTGGTGTCTCGAAAGTAGGGCCGGCCGACATGACGTAGGTCCCCTGCCGCAACTTGACGCCCAATTCCTGCGCTACCGACAGGGCCAAATCCCTCAAGCCCACGTCGTAAGCAGACGACATGTCTACGAACCGGGGTCCGAGGCGTTCGTCATTGGGGCCACGAAGGGGGTTGAACCCCGCCATGCCCACCAAGTTGATGTGATCGGTGATGAGCATGAGATCCCCGGTCTCGAAACCGTCATTCAGGCCGCCGGCCGCATTGGTCACGATTAGCGTCTGCGCACCCAACCTGTGCAAAACCCGCACGGGAAACGTGGCTCGCTGGAGGGAGTGTCCCTCGTAGAAGTGGACCCTGCCCTGCATGAGAGCGACCTCCCTGCCCGCCAGTTCACCCGTGATCAGTTCCCCCGGATGACCCAGAACGCCTGTCGGCGAGAAACTTGGAATCTCTGTGTATCGCAAAGACGCCGGCGCTTCTATCTCATCCGCCAGAGCCCCCAGCCCCGACCCGGTGATAATCACCGCGCTGGGTCGGCAACCCGTCCGGTCACGGATGAATGACGCGCTCGCTTCTATGTCATCCCAGCCCAGGATCTCCTCGGTCACTTGCCGCAGCCTCGTTTCGCTCAGAGCTTTGCCAATAGGGCGTCCTTCTTCTCTTGAAACTCCTCGTTGGTGATGATCCCCTTCTGTCGGAGTTCGTCCAGTTCGGCAATGAGCTCGGGTATGTCTCTTCCGGAAGGTGCCTCCTCAGACAGCACTCGTCGCGCCCTGCCTTCGAAGACATCAAGCTCGCCGAGACCCTCCTTCTGATTGAGCATCTGTGTCTTGAACTTCACAGGGTGAGCGATGCGCCGAAACAGATTGACTCCCAACTCGCTGGCTGTGAGGATCTGTAGGTCACCGTAGTTCAGCATTCTGCCCACCGCAGACTGCTCCAGCACGACATCGTTGACCTTCTCCAGCGAAGAATCTATGGAATGCTTGTTGATGATGCCTTCCAGCTGGATCACTCTCCGGTTGGTGATCACGTACTGCTCGTTCCACCAGTTCAGAAGGCTCACCGCGATCCTCCAGAAGGGAAAGACGAGCGCCAGTAACACCACGAGCGCCAGTCCATCCAGCGGCGTCGCGACAACCAGTACAGCCGTGAACACGAGAACGATCACCGACACAGCACCCCACAACAACAACTGGCGCGCGATCAATGTCCAGTGCTGTCTCTCCTTAAGGACTATCTTTTCCTTATCACCCATCAGGCCTTCCAGATACCCCATCGCATAGTAGCTCCTTCCCTGTATACTTGGAATTCAAACTCCCTGGCCAAGCCTATAGCTGCTACTTGGCCCTGGGGTGTGACTCGTCGTACGCCTCTCTCAGCCGCTCGCTGCTGACGTGGGTGTAGACCTGGGTGGTGGAAATGCTGGTGTGACCCAATAGCTTCTGCACATTGATGAGGTCTGCATTCCGATCCAGCATGTGGGTGGCAAAAGAGTGCCGCAAGGTGTGAGGAGTGACGTCGGACGGCAAACCAGCCTTCTCCACGTATTCCTTGAAGATGAGCCAGAGCCCCTGGCGGGTCAACGCCTTCCCACGCATGTTCAAGAAGAGGGTCTTTTCGCTAGCATCCTTCACGAAGTGCGCCCGGCCTCTCTCCAAGTAGTCGCGCAGCGACGACACGGCTTGCTGGTGGATGGGAATCACCCTCTCTTTGGAGCCCTTGCCCCAACACCGGACCGACGCCGAAGCCAAATTCACGTCATCCACCCTCAGCGACACCAACTCGCTCACTCTCATGCCCGTCGCGTAGAGGAGTTCGAGAATCGCCTGGTCTCGCAGTCCCTTGGGAGTAGCCAGGTCCGCTGGGCCGGAGAGGAGTTTGTCGACCTGTTCCACGGTGATTGGCTTGGGCAGATGCTTCTTGACCCTCAAGGAGTCAAGGGTGGCTGTCGGATCATCTCTGATGAACCCCTCCGCGACCAGGAAGTGAAAGAAGGATCTAATGGCCGCGACTTTGCGGGCGGAGGTGGCTGCTGCATACTCCCTGTCACCCTTGAGGTACATGATATAGGAGATGATGTCATGCTTCTCGACGCGGCTCCAGAGAGCATCCTCGTCACCGCCGTATCGTCTCCTCAAGTACTCGTTGAACTGATTCAAGTCCACGCGATAAGCGACTATGGTGTTCTCCGAGCACCCCTTCTCGCCCGACAAGTGAGTCAGAAACTCGTCTATCCTACCCACAAGGGTCTCTCCCACGCTCCTCTGTCGGCGGACGATCCGTCGGACGCATTGTATCACAACTTACCATAAACTGCAAATCGGGGAACCCGGCCTGGTTCAAGAGAGTTGCTCGTAACACGACCGCAGCAGGATGAAAAGCAGTGCCACCAGAATCGCCCTCCCTGGGCCCTCTGCGTTCCTCGACACTCCAGAGGCCTGGGCCTGCCCTTGTAGCAGAGCTCCGATCGTGACTCACGTACCCGAGCAGTGACAGTCCGTAGGGAGGCGGGTCGAGGCCGTGTCGCCACTCAAGATCACAGTATCAGCATCGCGTCGCCAAAGCTGTAGAAGCGATACTCCTTCTCCATCGCCTCCAGGTATGCCCTGTCCAGCAACTCCTTCCCCGCAAATGCGGCGACTATGAGTAAGAGCGTCGATCGAGGCAGGTGGAAGTTGGTGATCAAGCAATCCACGGCCTGGAATGAGTATCCAGGATAGATGAAAAGGTCCGTCCACCCCTCGTACGCCGCGATCACTCCCGAGCCAGCCCCGGCGGCTGCCCGAGCTGCCGTCTCCAGCGCGCGCACGACCGTAGTACCCGCGGCTACTGTCCGCCGCTTCTCGGCTCTGGCCCGATTCACTGCCTGCGAGGTCTCCTCAGACACGAGGCAGTACTCGCTGTGTATGGGATGCGTCTCCGCATCCTCTTCGCGTATCGGGAGAAACGTATCCACTCCGATGTGAAGAGTGAGAAACTTGAACTCGATTCCCTGGGATTGCAGGGCCCTCATGAGTTCAGGCGTAAAATGGAGCCCTGCCGTCGGCGCTGCCGCCGAGCCGCTCTTGTCGGCATAGATCGTCTGATAGCGAGCATCGTCCGCCAGTTCCTTGTGGATATAGGGAGGCAACGGCACACGCCCCAGTCGCTCCAGCAACGGTTCCACGGGCCGGTCGAATCTCACGAGTCGCCCGCCGGAGGGGATGCGCTCTCTCAACTCCGCACGGAGCGGTCCGCCCAGCTCCTCTCCATCCGCACCGCCCGGGAACTCCAGTTGTCCGCCGACTGGGACCCGGCGCCCCCTGGTCAATGCCTCCCAGAGAGTGTCGCCTCTCTTAACGGTGAGCAAGAGCTCGACTTTCCCTCCCGTGGGTACCTTGCGACCACTCAGACGGGCCGGAATGACGCGGGTGTCGTTGCATACCACCAGGTCCCCAGCTCGCAGGTACTGGCCCAAGAGGTCGAACTGTGTATGCACGATTTCCCCATCTTCGCGGTCTGCAACCATCAATCGAGAGGCATCGCGGGGCTCCACGGGGGTCTGTGCGATCAGGTGAGGAGGCAATTCGTAGTCGAAATCGGCGGTCTTCACTTCCGCAGCAGCCATACCACGAGGTTCAGCACCAGCGTGGCGATGATACTGAGCACAACGCCCGTCATCAGCGGGAAGTAGCAGGAGAGACCTCCCCACTGGAAGTGGAAATCGGCGGGCAGCCGACCCGCAACTGCAACCCTGCTGAGCAAAAGTAGCACGAGCCCCAGGGCCACCAGCACTCCGCCAAGGAGAAGGATCATCTTCCCCGCTGCCTCGAGAGGACTCATCCCAGTCCACTCCATCCCTTGCGGCGGTAGACAAACAAGAAGCTGAGTAACACGGGGTCATCTGTCCAGGGTACTTCCATTCTCTGGTAGGTGTCGGACCCCTCCAGGAAAGACGCTGTGGCAACGATCAGGTCCGGCTGCCGCCACATTATGTAGTCGAAGTCGAACTTCTCATGGCCCGGCACTCCCTGGCCCATGTTCTCGACCTTCAAATGTGCAGTGTGCACATCATTGACTCCAAACATGTCCAGGGTGCGCAGTCCCGCATAGTATGGTATCTGTCCCGCCGCGTCCACCCCTATGTATGTGTCCGCTGGGACGTTCTCCCGCAACCACTTCCCCATCGCCACGCGAGCGCTCGTTGCTCTGGCAGCCTGGAAGCGGGCCACGAACAGCTCGTGCTCACCGTGCAGTGAAGACGAAACAAGAAGAAGTGCACCTCCCAGCGCCAGACACGCCACGGCAATACAGCGCACTGCAGTCAAGGCAGCGTACGAGTTCGTCGGCCGTACAACCCAACCCTTCAAGGTCTCATAGGCTTGCACCGCGCCGGCCGACACCAGGATGTACACCAGGGGCATGATGGGCACGAAGAACCGTCCCACCGACCAATCACCGCCCACATAGGCAATGTACGCCACATATGCCACCACCATCCCCAAGAGAGCAGTGAACCAGAAGGAGAGCCGTCTCTTCAAGAGAGGGACGAGGACCACAATCGGCAGAACCAGACCCAGATGCAGCCTGCCGAAGGTGACTATGTGCTCAAGTCCCCTCTGGTGCTGGTCCAAGCTATCGTAGACGGTTACCTTGGCGTAGAAGGTATTGGGTAGAAGAAACCCATAGTAGTAGTAGCGCCACAAGAAGTAGGGCAAGTACAGCGCTACGAAGACACCAGCCCTGGCCATGTCCGCGGAGGTGAGCAGCTGCCTCTGCCAAACCAGGCGCGCCACTGCCTGGTGGATCACCACCACTACAAAAACCAACACCCCCTCCGGTCGTGTCATCGCCGCCAGAGCGAGTAGGACTCCCGAGAGGAATCCTGGCCTGCCTTTCTCCCATTCCCAGAAGTAGGCGGTCAGAGCAGCCAGGACCAGGAATGCGAACATGGACGTCTCCATGCCGCTAACCGCCCACAGTGCAAAGGATCCGTCCAGAGCCAGGCACCAGGCGGCAATAACAGGTATCGTCGGGCTTCTGAGACGCGCCAGCCCCCACAATAGGTACACCAGCCAGAGCGTGCCAAGGCTGAACGCCACACCCAGAACGATGGCGACAAATGAGGGATCAAGCCCTAGCCGCATAAAGAGAGCAAGGATGATAGTCCAGAGGAAGTTGGTGTAGCCTTCGACGCGCTCGCCGGGGTTGAACACGAGGCCGTGCCCTGCTACCAGGTTCTGGGCATACCTGAAGGAGATGTAGGCATCATCCACCGCATCGCCGCCCAAGTCCCTGTAGTAGAAGACCTCATGTATTAGGAGAGCAAGGCTAGCTGCTATCACGCAGATCCAGGCCCACCTCGGGAACCTTGACTCCTCTCCCGAACCCTCCCTACTCATTCGTCGACCTCATGGCTCCGGGTCCTATCTGCTGGCCGGAGTAGCGTTCCCACTCACTGTAGACACATCCGCAGTACTGCTGTCGATACAGCCCGTGTTCTCGGGCTAGCCGCCCTCTCTCAGACCACCCTCGCCTGAAGCTCTCGAAGTGGAAGGCCACTCCGTACTCTGCGCTCGCTGCCTCGCCCGCCTGGCGCAGGAGATCTTGGTTTTGGTGCGGGCTGATCAGCAACGTGGTTGTGAAGGCGTCCAGACCCTCCCGCAGCGCCACCTGTGCGGTTCTGGCCAGTCGTACTTCATAGCACCTATGGCAACGCTGACCGTAGGCCTCGCTGCCCACCACGGCCCGCAGGAACTCGACGATCTCGTATCCTTCCTCCCGCAGGAGAGGCAACCGAATAGACTCAGCATACTCCTCCATGCTGGCCAGCCTCCTCTGGTGCTCGGCAAAGGGATGCACGTTAGGATTGTACCAGAATCCAGACACTTGGAACCCCTGCTCACGCAGACAGTCAACGGTGTAGGTGGCGCAGGGGCCGCAGCAGGTGTGGAGCAGAATACTCTTGTTCTCTCCAGCCCCGGACGGTGTGGCGGGCTGTTTGGGGCGAGGCCAATCAACTGTATAGGGCAGTTGGATGGTCAGAGGGTCTTCACAGACGAGAGTCGCCTTGCCTTGGGTGACGAGCTTCCTGGCCTTGTCGGCAGAGCACGGAGAAAGTAGGTCGCCCTTGCTGTCTAGGACGCGCGCTGTGTTCATCACGACGTCTCCAAAGGTCACAGCAATCGGGGCAGCGGTTGCTCTTTCTCGTAAGGAATTCCCAGGTGTCCATAGGCCAGCTTCGTGGCAACTCTGCCGCGCGGCGTCCGGTCAATAAAACCGAGTTGCAGCAGATAGGGCTCATAGACATCCATGATCGTGTCCGCTTCCTCACAGATGGATGCCGCGATGGTGTCCAGGCCCACGGGCCCACCGCCGAATTTCTGGATTATGGTCGCAATGACCCGCCTGTCTATGTCATCCAGCCCCAGAGAGTCTATCTCCAGCATGCGCAAGGCCTCCCGGGCCACCTCCTGCGTGATGACACCATCCGCCCGCACTTGCGCGTAGTCGCGCACGCGTCGCAGCAAGCGGTTTGCCACGCGGGGCGTTCCTCTGGCGCGCCTGGACACTTCCTCCACCCCACCCTGGTCGATGCGCACATCCAGCAGTTCAGCAGAGCGCGTGACTATGCTCCTCATCTCCTCCTGATCGTAGAAATCAAGACGGTGCACCACGCCAAAGCGCTCTCTCAGCGGCGCGGTCAGGAGCGCGATCCTGGTCGTGGCGCCAACCACTGTGAAACGAGGCAGGGGAAGATGAATGGTCTTGGCACTGGGGCCCTTGCCAATGACGATGTCGAGGGCGTAGTCTTCCATCGCGGGATACAGCCGCTCTTCCACCACGCGGCTAAGGCGATGAACCTCGTCTATGAAGAGGATATCTCCCTGGCCCAGATTGGTGATTATGGCAGCCAGATCCCCGGCTCGCTCCAGAGCTGGGCCGGAGGTAACGGTGATCCTGACCGCCATCTCCCGCGCTACGATGTGAGCCAGCGTGGTCTTTCCTAATCCTGGAGGCCCGTATAGCAGTACATGTTCAAGAGCCTCGCCTCTCGCCTTGGCGGCCTCGAGGAAGATACGGATGTTCTCCTTCGCTTTGGTCTGCCCAATGAACTCGTCGAGGCTGCGTGGGCGCAGGGTTGTCTCTTGAACTCTGTCTTCTTCTCTCGCTTTCGGAGAAGCTATCCTCTCGTCAGACACCAGGACCCCCCGTAGCAGGCATGCTCCGCACCCCTATTATAGCCAAGCCTTCAGGATTGGCAAGGGAACGCGTGCGTCAGCGAAAGAGGGAGATTCTGACAGATCATGTGACCACGGAGGAGATTTCATATATTGACGCGCGCCCACGTGCGTTGACAGACAGGGAGAAATGAAGTATAAAAGATGAACTCGGAGACGTTCTCTCGTGAGCGAGGCGTGTGCCCGCTGTCCCAAGGACAGGGGGCGATTGCAGTTGAAGAGAGAGCGAAGGGGGATGCCTTGACCGAAGACAGGTGGAGGCAGCTCAGGCAAGAACTGGAGGCCGATCAGGAAGAAACCGTGGCCGAGATCGGTCGCCTGAAAGCTGCATTGAAGTACGAGCTGGAGACCGATCCGGAGGAGGGAGATCCGGACCTGTACGAGCGTGAGAAGACGTTAGCTCTGCTGCGCAACCTGGAAGAGAAGCAGTACTCGCTGTCCCGCGCCCTCTCCATGCTAGACGACGGGAGCTATGGGAAGTGCGAGATCTGCGGCAAAGAAATAGGAGCCGAGCGACTTGAGGCTCTGCCTTACACCACCTACTGCGTGGAGTGCAAGGCACTGGTGGAGAAAGGCATCATCGCCGGACCGGACCGAGAACTAGCCCGCTGAGTCGGGCCAGATTACTCGACCACTTCTAACATCCCTCACGCCAGCCGGTGTCAACCGCACCCACGGCAGCGTGGAGAACGTCAGAAAGCCTATCGTGAAGACGGGACTCTCCAGAGAGCAACCCATTTGTCGGAGCAACCCATTCAGGCTGTCTATTTGAGAGGCAAGCCCTTCCAGCGACTCCAGCGACATCAGCCCGCCGATGGGCAGCGGTATCTCTGACCTCACCCTTCCTTCGTGGACCAGTACTATGCCCCCGCGCAGTTCCCGCATGCGATTCAAGGCCAGCGCCATGTCGATTTCACTACGGCCAATGACCAACGGACGGTGCGGTTCGTGTGCGAGGCTGGAGGCAAGCCCGCCCACAGCAGCGCCGAATCCCGTAAGGAACGCCACCCTGAAGCCCGGCAACTCCGCGTTCCAGAGAGCTGCCTTCAAGACGTCGCTTTCCTCTGGGAGTTGAATGCGGCCATCACGCACCGGCATCCTCACATCTAGCCGCTCAGTGATGGTCTTGTCCACGACGCGCATCGCCGGCACAGTAGTCCAGCTATCCGGCACGGGACTCTCCACCTGGAAGTCCTCCGCTGTCAGTTCGCCCGGTATCACACGATGAGGCAACCAGGGAAGCGAGAGTACGTCAGCTGGCAGCGGCAGCTGTTCTCCCACGTATTCGCCACCTCTGGCCACCACCTTCCCGTCCGCGATCACCAGCCTGGGCCGCACCTCCTCCAGATCGTCGATGACCACGGCGTCCGCTAGCCTCCCAGGCCCGAGGCCACCAATCTGCGTGTCCAGACCCAGATATCGTGCCGGATTCAGGGTAGCCATCTGGATGGCAACTACCGGTGGCACGCCTCCCTCAATAGCAGCGCGGACGAGGCCGTCCATGTATCCCTGACTGAGTATTGCCGGGGGATCCATCCAGTCTGGGGTGAGCATCACTCGGCTGGTGTCCACACCGGCCTCGTGCGTGATCAGATCCAGCAGGTAGTCCAGGTCCTCGCGGATCGACCCTTGGCGAAGCATGACGTGCAGGCCCAGACGCAGTCGATCCCTGGCTTCCTCGGCGTTGATGGCCTCGTGGCAGGAAGTTAATCCGGCCGCCACCAGGGCACACAGCTTCTGGAGCGACGCACCCGTGGTGTGACCTTCGATGCGCTTCTCGTGATGTTGGGCGATCTCGAACTTCCTGAGAAGGTCCTCATCGCAAGAGACCACCCGCACCCAGGGGGTTACCTCTGAGATGGCCCTCATCTCGGGCCTCGACAGCCACGATTCGACCTCCTCTGTGGAGAGAACAGGCGGGCCCTCCAACTCGGGAAGGGGTGGCGTGGCCACAGGAACACTGAAGAAGAACTTCAAGGGCAGGCCCCTGGTCATCGTGACCAGCGCCTCCAGTCCCCGCGATCCTAAGGCACCCACTGCCTCGTGGGGATCGGCCATCACGGCGGTTGTGCCAGTGGCAAGAAGATGCGGGGTAAGCGAAACCGGATTGGCGAAGAAATCGACGTGGGCGTGGGCATCCACGAATCCCGGTACGAGATAGGATCCTTCTATGTCCAGTGTGCTGTGGCCGGGGTTGAGCTTCTCGCTGGGAGGGCCCACGTAGGCAACACGCCCCCCGCAGATCGCCAAGTCCTGACCCTCCAGTATCTCACCGGAATAGACGTTCACCAGCTTGGCGTTGCACAGGTACAGATCCGCTGCTCGCCTGCCCAGAGCCACCTCAATCAGGGCTTGTGTGCGCTCTTGGCTGTTCGTCGACCGTGTTCTCACTTTGACAGCCCCAACACCCGGGCCGCGTTGCCCCCCAGAATCTTGGCCTTGCTCTCCTCGCTCAGTTCCAGGCTGCGTACGGCGGCGATGTTGCCCCTGATGTCGGTCAAAGATGGCCAATCGGAGCCAAAGATGATCTTGTCGGCATTGCGCTCCAGGTTTGGAAAATAGGCAGGGAGCTTCATCGGCGGCAAGCCTGTGATTTCCATATAAACGTTTCTGTGCAACTGAGCCATAAAGAACGCTGCTTCATACCAGAAACCCCGGCCGCTGTGCGCCATAATCATCGTCAGTTCGGGGAAGTCCACAACCACGTCATCCACATAGAGAGGATCGCCGTACTTGAGGCGCGCTCCTCGAAAGACAGAGGAGCCCGTGTGGACCATGATGGGGACGCCCAAGCGCTGAGCCTCGTCGTACAGCGGATAAAGCCTTGCGTCGTTGACGTAGAAGTGCTGATAGGTCGGGTACAGCTTCAGGCCCCTGCAACCCAGATCGTTCACGCAGTGGCGCAACTCCCCTGCCAGATCAGCCGTGACGTAGGGGTTGATGTTGGCGAACGGTATCAGGCGATCGCTGGATCGGCACAACTCGGCGACGCGTTCGTTGAGAATCGTCCCGGTTATGAGAGGGTTGGTCTCAGCCAGCGCCACCGCATAGTCCACGCCCTGCTCATCGAGGTACTCGAGTATGGCCTGCGGACTGCTGAGCACCTGTCTCAGGTGCGCGAGGGTCGCCTCACCGGCATACTCTTCCAGCCATCCGATGAACCACTCGCTGTACTCGTCAGCAGTTGTCACGTGGAAGTGGAAGTCGATGATGGGTGTATTCATAACCACGGTCTCACCCTCTCCACGCTCTCGCGAAGATGGGCTTCTGTGTTCACCTCAAGGATCAACACTCCTTCGTAGCCTCCTTCAGCCAGTCTGTCCATAATTCTCTCGTAGTCCACCTGGCCCCTGCCGAGTGGCAAGTGATCCCTCACGCCTGGCCCGTGTGCACCCCCTGGCAACGCATCGTGGAGATGCACCTCGCCGATCAGCTCCCAGTGCTGACGAAGGAACTCAAGCGCATCGCCGCCGTCGACCGCCAGATGACCAACGTCCAGGCAGACCCTCATGTCACGTTCCGTCACCAGAGGTAGGATCGTCTGGAAGGGGAACCGCTCCAGATTCTCAACACAGACCGTCCGCGGGGACACCATCCCTCCGATCTCGTCCAGAGTCCTGGCAGCGGAACAGAGCATCTCGTCCAGAAGCGTTCGCTTCTCTTCATCCGGCATCACCTGAATCGTGGCAAGTAGGGAACTCCACATGCCCCAGAGATGAAGCACGTACGACTCGATCGACAGGGGTTGGGCCAACTCCACCACCTTGGCCACACACTGCACGGTGGCCTTGCGGACCGGTTCAGCCAGGCTGAGTCCATCCAGCCACAGGAAAGGCAGGTGCACGGTGCACGCAAACCCCAATTCCTGCTGCAGTTCGGCGACGCCTCTGTAGTACCCTTCGTCGAAAGCATCGGGAAAGAGAGTCGTGAAGTCACCGTTCAGTTCGACAGCTTGCAGACCGAAGTCCCCTATCAACCGTCGAATCGCTTCCAGATGCAGATTCCTGCCCCTTCGGGTCCCCCGACGCTCCCGGCCCAACCCACCAGCGGGATCAAGGCAGCTCCAATTCTCAAGCATCACCCCCCTTGATCCTATCCAGCCAGGAAGCACTGCCACAATTATCGTCTTCGGGGTACTTCTTGGCATTCCTCGCCAGCTTGTCCACGACAGCCGTGGCTACGTCTAGATGAAGGGCCTCGGCGAAGCTCAGGGCGTAGATGAGTAGGTCTGCCAGTTCTTCACCAATCAGCCTAAGTCGGCCCGCATCCTCTGCCAGCTCCCACGCTTCGTCCTGTGCCAACCATTGGAACTGCTCCATGAGCTCGGCCGCCTCCACGGCGATGGCCATGCTCAGGTTCTTGGGTGTGTGGAACCTCCCCCATTCCCGTCTATCCCGGAATTCCCTGACCAGTTCCCTCAGTTCGGCCAGTGTGGTATCGCTGTCGTTCATGCTACTCACACCAATCTGGCTCCGTATCTTCGAAAGCATCGAAGGTCAGACGCATCTGATCGCTGCCGTCGCGACGCACAATGTAGACCTCCCGAGCGTTGAGACCCTCACCGAGACCCGTGTAGGCCACACAGACGATCCACTGTCCATCCGGCGACCATCGAGGCTGTTCTGCTCCCAAGGGGAACGCCGTGATTCGCCTGGTCCCGCTCCCGTCAGCCTGCATGATGTAGATCTGCTGATTGCCATCCCTGTTCGACGTGAAAGCGATCTCATCCCCTGTCGGCGACCACGCGGGCTGCCAGTCCTGAGCTGGGTCCTCCGTCAGAGGGGTGGCGCTCCCCGTGTCCAATGAAATGGTGAAAATGTCCCAGTTGCCTTCACGGTGGCCAGAGAAGAGCAGCGCCGAACCATCGGGAGCCCAGCTCGGCTCCTCCACGACGAAATACTCTTGCGTCAATTGGTACTGGCCGCTACCGTCGGGGTTCATGAGGAATAACTGGCTGGGGCCGTAGCGATCCGACACGAACGCGATGGTCCCCTCGCCAGGCGCCCAGCGGGGACAGCGGTCGCCGCCCAAGCTGGCCGTGAGATTCGACTCCCTCCCAGTCTGGAGATCCAGGAGCCAGACGTCGGAACCACCGTCATCGGCGACAAGCGTGAACAGCAGTTGCTGCTGATCCCTACAAGAGGGTTCACGCTTTTGCCCCTGACCACTCGTGATGGACGTCAGTTGACTTCCATCGGTCCGCATCCTATAGATCTCGTAGTGCGCTTCACGGTTGCTGGAGAAGACGACAACCCCTGGAGGCGGAACGGCCACCACGACTGAGCACGACTCAACTGCCCCGCCTGAGACGGAGGAAACCCGCACGCTTAGTCGATGCTGCCCCGGTGGTTCGGCATGCCAGGAATGGGATACCGACCAACCGCCAACCAGGGCAATCCGAGGGCTGGACATTGCGTCGGCCACAACACCATCTACCAGCAACTCCGATCTGACCAAGCCGCGCCCTGAACTGACGGCGTGAACAAATACAGTCTCTCCTTCAGCGATCACAAAGCCGTTGGGTGGTGATACGATGCTCACCTGGGAGACGCCAGCGCCGACCGAAGCACACGTCAGGGCGATAACGCTCAGCGCCAGGCATACGAGGGCGAATAGAAGGCCAAGCAGAACCAGTATCCCTGTTCCGGGATGAGGTATTGGCTTACGCACGCCGCACCACCCTGTCTGCACAGCCCCAAGATTATACCCGCCAACCACCACAAAGACAATCGCAGAGATCCGACCTCAAGACCTCTGCGATCGAGAACACCAAGTGCATTCAGTTCTGGTTGGCTTGCCGTTATCCCTCGAACGTTATCCCGTCGACGTTGAGGAGCACCTCCCTGCTCGCCGTGGGCCACTTCTTCCACAGCCTGACGAATAGGGTCAGGCTACTGGACTCGGCCTTCACGTTCATGCAGAAAGAGTCCAACTCGTCCCCGGGCTCCGTGCGTGGGTAGACGTGGTCCCATGGAACATCCGTCCAGACAGTGAGCGTCGACCAATCGGTCCCCCCAATCTGGTCGATGCCCACCTGAGCCACATAGCCCCAACTGATCGGATCTGGATCTCCCCACAGCGAACGAAGCATGCCATGCATGCACAACTCGTAGGTGGTCCCGGCCGTCACGGAGAACTTCTGGTAGATGCCCGCGTACCGATCGGGATCCGACGCCCCGCGACAGATCGTGTTTATCTCGATGAGCTGAGAGTGGGCGCCGTCGTACACCACAGGAGGCCAGGTGTCATCGTGAAAGCTAGCGGTCATCTCGCCGCCGTTGTCAAACTTCTGCCAGCCGTATGCCACACCGTCGACGCCAAAGCCGCCTTCAAAATCGCCATTCGCCACCAGATTGGTCCCCGGATCTGCGATGGAGGGCACAACAACGACAGCTGCCAGGAGAGCCATCAACGCCAGTAAGGATCCTACTCCCACCCCGATTCTGATTCTCATCGCTCCTCCCTCTCTTCACCCCGTGTGGCCCCGGCAACTGCGCCATCTTGCCGGGCCGCCGCGGCCAACAGGCATGTGGCCGCGTGCTACTCAGGAACTGTCATCAAGCGCCGGACGCATCACCTCCTTTCAGGCCAATCGAAGCCCGACTTCACAGCGTACAGGCCTGCGGCCGCCAATAGGGAGTCACATAGCACAAGGTCCTGCCAACCCGGTGCCTTTCACTATACCGCGGATTGGTACCTGCCGCAATATCTATAACCCTAAACCTGTCGGTTCAGGCGAAGCTGTTGCGCGCCGCGTCAGAAGAGCGGTTTGCAGAGTATCTCATTGATCCGCAGGTCGAAGAAGTCCTGAGCATTTGCTGCCTTCAGAACCACTGCCGTATCCGCGCCGCGCCCAGTGCCGGCGATAGCCAGCACAGGCTGGTCGGTACGAATAAGTCCCGCGTCGGCCGCCATGAGCGTTATCTCGCATGCCACCTTCATGCCTTCGCCAAACAGGCGTAGAGTGTAGGCGATGATCTCGTCCAGTTCGTAGGTGTTCAGTTTCCGTCGAACCGCGCGATTGACGCCGCCGAAGGCATGCTGACAGGTGAGCAGCCGCGCCCCGTGGGCCAGTATCGCCGCTCTGTTCTCCTCCGTCAACTCCTGGACATTGGGCCCGCTGAGGCCGGTCGAATGGGTGACCACTACCAGGTCACGATCGGCAAACAACTCGGCAGCTCTGCGACCCGTATCCCCGCCTGTGGTCGCTACCAACACCTGACGAAGGCCCAGCTGCCCTGCTCGCTCTTTCGCGATCTTCAGAGCAGTCTCGGTGTTTTCCTTTCCAGGTCTGTCGAAGTACGTGATGCTACTGACGGTCGAGGCCATTGTACCCCCTATCTGATCGTCAAAGGCATTGCCGCTCTCAACCTCGGCACAAACGAAACACGCGACCATCGTTTTCCGTCTAAGGTCGCGCGTAACTGTTTACATAGGATCTGCATCCCCGCGAAGCGATCGACTGCACTCACACAAAGCCAGGCGCCCACCGCGGACGGATCGAGTGAGGGGTTGTCAAAGGTTACGGAGCACTACCACTGTACCCCGCCCGGCGTACCCGTGACACCAGCACGCGGGATCGCTTGATCGATCAGAGCAGTCAGCACCACGGCAATGATATGCTACGCCCGGCGCCTGTTGGACCAGCGCATCCCAGCATATCCGGCTAGCCCTGCCAGACCGCCTCCCAGGAGCAGTAGGCTGCCGGCCTCCGGGACGAACTCCTCGCAACATACCTCTATGTACATTGGGTCGTCCGGTGGCTTCGGCACATCGAATTTCCAAGCTGGTTCCTCAACCACCACCGAGGCCGTGTTGTAGATCCGGAAGCACGCAGGCGCTTTAGAATCGACGGTGGAGGTGATTCTGATGATGACTATTGTGTTTGCCGGGATATCGCCCACGTCCACCGTGACCAGTTGGCCAACATACGAAGCAGTCCCATGGGATGTCCAAACCCCATCAATCTTCAGGAATGGGTGAAGGTCGTCCGTGACCACCACGTTGTGCCAGGCCTCGGCAGTTTCGAAAGTGATCTCGAAGACAAACGGTTTGCCCGGCTCGCAGCAGTCGATGTCGGGCCTCTTCACTGTCTGCTGTTGAGCGTGCGTCTGGGCAGGCGTTGCCCAGGCACTGGACCTGAAGGATAGCAATGCCGCAACGACCGACGCAACTGCCACGAAAGCCACAACCCTCCATCGCTTCTGTCGTGTCCGCATGATCTCGTCCTCCCTCCCTAGACGATTCGCTGCTGATGCTCCCCTCGCCGCTTCAAACGACTGCTGCTTCTTCCACTATCTTAGCACAGAATCGCCCAGGAGTCAAGTCGCTCTTCTGCTTGCGCCCAGATGTCGTCACCTGCTGGTGACCAAGACAGTGGCCAAGTCCGCTGCTCCCTCTTGAGCATCCTCGACACCTTGATCGACTTCGGCTCGTTCGAACGCATCTGCCCTGCTTGGCCTTGACATCGAAGGCGCAGCAGCGGACAATGGCCAACGACACCTGGATGTGGGTCGGCATCGAGGTCGATGAGGAGTTCCTAGACGTCGCCACCATCAAGAAGGACACCTTCAAACTGTGAGGAAGCGATGGGCCGCACAATCCTGCTCACCGGTCACCCAGGCGTGGGCAAGACCACTATCATTAGGGAGATTGCAGAAAGCCTGGGGGACTCCGCCGGAGGCTTCTACACCGCCGAGATACGAGAGCGCGGCCGCCGTCAAGGCTTCAAGATCGTGACTCTGCACGGCGAGGAGGGCATCCTGTCTCACGTAGATGTCAAGGGGCCTGCCCGTGTGAGCAAATACGGCGTGAACCTGAGGGACCTAGAAGGGATAGGAGTGGCAGCTCTGATTCAAGCCGTGGCCAACGGACGGTGCGTTGTAGTGGATGAGATAGGCAAGATGGAACTCCTCTCACAGCGATTCCGCGAGGTTGTCCTGGCTGCCATTGAAGGTGACAGTACAGTGGTGGGCACCGTTTTGAAGGCCCGCAACCCCTGGGTAGATGACCTCAAGGCGCTTCCGCAGGTGACCATCCTCGAAGTAACGGAAGCCAATCGCGACCACATGGCCCAGCGCGTGCTGAGCCTTCTTGACATCACGTCCACAGCCGCTCGCTGAGCCCTTTCTGAAGACCGCCTCGTCGGTGCAGGAACGCCTGAGCTCGTCCCCTGTGCGATTCCTGCTGAGGACCCGGAATCTCCTACCCCGCCTCTGTCTGATGCACCCACAGCCACGCCTAGGGCTTCAATCGTCTGGCCAGTACTCTGCCTGCAACAGCCTGAGAGATGGAATCCATGCCGCCCCAGACGATACACTGGGTCGGACAGGCCCTGGCACAGGCTGGATCTTCACCATTGGCCAGCCGCTCGCGACACAGGTCGCACTTCACGGCGACCTCCCTCTCCTCATCGAACTGCGCAGCGGCGAAGGGACACGCCTCGATACAGGCCTTGCAGCCAATACAGAGCTCCTCATCGATGAGGACGATTCCCCGAGAATCCCTGGAGATGGCGTCGACCGGGCAGGCGTCCTTGCAGGGCGGCCGGGAGCAATGATGACAGTAGATGGGAACGAATAGAGGCGCCCTCTCGACCACCTGTATCAGCCTGGGCCCCACATCGAGTCCGTGTTCCTGTTTGCAGGCCACCTCGCAGGCGTGGCAGCCCATGCAGTCTTCGCTCACAATCAGCAATGCAACCTTGTCCATGCCGTCTCCCTCTATTCGTCCTGGCAGGGTGATATGGAGCACAACAAGACCCTCAAGTTTGTGGAACCCATCGCCGGATCGTATCCCGCTGGATCGTTGTCCGTGAGCAAGTTCACGTTGGACACGTCCCAGCCATGATCGGGGGCCTCTGGATACCACCATCCATGCTCCGCCACAACCACGCGTGGGTCGATTCCCCGGTTCACCTTCACGCGCTGCTTTATGCGCCCCCTGGGGCTCTCGATGTACGCCCATTGGCCGTCCTCGATCCCATGTGCCTTGGCGGTGTCGGGGTGGATCTCCATGAGAGGGTCCGGTCTGATCTCCCTCAGCCACGGGATCATCCGATGCTCCGAATGGAAGAAGACAGGCGTGCGCAGCCCCGCGTTGAGGATGTACGGATAGCGCTCCAAGAGATCGGGGCGGGAGACCGGGCTCTCGGGGATCTCCCTGTACTGCGGAAGGGGATCGTATCCCCACTTCTCCAACACTGTGGAGTAGAGCTCCACCTTCCCCGTGGGGGTGGAGAACCCCTTCTCCTCGTGCTTACGATATCTCATGTCGCCCTTGAGATGGCCCTTCTCCTTGAACTCCCTGAAGCCCATACCTGATGGCTCGAGCATGTAGTTGAGGGCATCCTCCAGCGTGTCCCACCAGTGCTCCTCTTGCCCCATCCGCTTGCCCAGTTCCTGGAAGATCTTGTGGTCTTGCCAGCACTCCCCGATCTCGACCACCTTCTGCCTCGCCATGACGTAGCCGTGCCTCTTCCAGAAATCGCCCACATAATCCTGCTCTAGCCACGTGGCTGCGGGGAGTACCACGTCCGCCAGGTCCGCAGTTGGCGTGAGGAAGAAGTCGATTACTGCCAGGAACTCCAGCTTGTCCAGAGCGTCACGGACCTCCCTCGCGTTGGCCCTCGTCACCACGGGGTTCGTGCCGCATAGTAAGCCGGCCACCACCGGATAGGGCTTGCCTGTCAGGATGGCATCCCAGACCACCTTGGGAGTCACCAGAGCCACCCGAGAAGCAAGCTTGTACTGATCCCCTCCCAGCCGCTTGGCTCGCTGATCCGCGGACAATTCTCGGTGAAGGGCGAATTCGGACACAACTCTCACCGGTGGGGGCACGAAGAACACATTTCCTCCCGGAGCGTCCAGATTGCCGGTGACGGCCATCAATGCGGTGAGCAAGCGGTTGCTGTCGGTGCAGTTGATGGTTTGCTCGATGGGAACGCCCCACTGGATGCAAGCTGGTTTGGTCGTAGCATATGTCCTGGCCGCTTCTCTGATCAGATCCCTATCAACCCAGGTGATCTCTTCCACCCTGTCCAACGGGTACTCGTTCACCCTGCTCACGAAGGCGTCCCAGCCATGGACGAAGCGCTCCACGAAAGCCTCGTCGAAGAGACCCTCATCCAGGATCACCTTCAGGAACCCCAGGGCCAGCGCCGCATCCGTCCCTGGACGAAGTTGAAGCCACAGATCAGCCTTCCTGGCAAGAAAACCATGTCGAGGGTCAATCACGATGAGCTTGCTGCCCTTGCGGAGAGCATTCCAGAAGTCCACACCCTTGTACTCGTCGGGATTGGTCCACAGCGGGTTGTTGGCCCAAACCACCAGACACTTCGGCTCCCCCTCAAAATCGCTCACCGGCAGATTGCCGCAAGTGATCAGTGTGGCGCCGACCCTGGATACGTAACACATGTGACCCGCGGTCAGGACGTTAGGTGTGCCCAAGAGGTTGGCGAAGCGGTACAGAAAGCTCTCGTAGTCTCGCCCCGTCCCCTGGCCCACTACGATGGACTCTGCCCCATGCTTCTCGATGGCACCCCTGCATCTGTCGGCGATGGTGTCCAGCGCCTGATCCCAGGATATCCGCTCCCAGCCAGAGTCCCTCTTCTCCATGGGGTACAGGATTCTGTCTGGATGGTATGCCAGCTGAAGCACCGCCAGACCCTTGCTGCACATGGTGCCGTGGCCTATGGGCGCCTCAAGATCGCCTTCTACCTTGGTCACCTGACCATCCTTCACGTGGGCGATCACCCCACAACCACCATGGCAACCGCGACAAGATGTTCGTATCTTCTTACTCCCTCCCATTCTGGCCTTCTCTCCTCGTCCACATGATGCGATACAGAGACCCTCAACTCTCAAGCCTGGCCTCTTGATTCCCCCTCGACATCCTCGTCCAGGGCGTGATCCCAGTCATTCACGAAATCTCGACGATGCGATCCAGTCGGAAGGTGCGCTCCTCCTGGCGAAGGTGACACATGACAACCAGATAGAGGTAACCTGCGTGTGCTGTTACTCGTAGAGGCGTTACCATCCGCCGAGTCTCCTCGCCGTCAGCCGACACGTATCGCAGCTGCAACCTGCGGTCACTCCCCAACGCCTCCTCTATCTGGGGCGGGAGAGGTGTTGCCTCTCGCCTCTGTGATCCTATGGGCCCTCCCTGAGCCGCGAGTAGTTCAGCCAGAGTGACTACGCCCTTCTGCCGCAGGTCAGCCAGGAATCGCTGCAAGACCATCTTGGTGGTGACCACGTCGGCCAGCGCCCGGTGTTGGCCCATGGTATCCACACCCAGGAAGCGGGCCACCGTCTGCAGGCTGTTGCTGGGGAACAGGTAGCAGCGGCGGGCCAGCGCCAAGGTGTCGATGATCGGATTGGCGGTCAGTCGCAAGTCGCAGATTTGGCACTCTGCAGCGAGGAATGAGAGATCAAAAGGAGCGTTGTGCGCTACCAACGTGCTCTCTTCCAGCAAGTCCAGCAGCCTGGGAGCGATCTCTGCGAAGATGGGCGCATCGACCAAGTCCTGGTCGCGGATGCCATTCACGGCAAAGGCTCCCGGAGAGATCGGCCGTTGGGGATTCACCAGGGTGTGGAAGCGGCCCAGCTCTCGGTCGCCTCGAAAGCGCAGCAGCGCTACCTCGCAGACGCGATCCCCGAATTGAGGGGTCAGGCCTGTGGTTTCGACGTCCAGGACGGCAAAGGTGACCTCATCCAGACGTACATCCTCAGACTCCACCTCCACCGAGTCTCCTATTCGACGCTGTCGGCGTACACGCCGCGGTACTCTGGTGGGAGCAGTTCTGCCAGTCTTTCCATGATGAAGTCAGCATCAGCCTGTCGCTCGTCCTTCCGGGAAACGTGGTCGCCACTCTCGGGCAGTCTGAAGACACGGCCGATGACCACCCTGATGTGGGGCCTGCGGAATCTGCGCCACTCCGTCAGAGCCTTCTCGGTGCCGGTCAGACCCACAGGAAGGATAGGAACGTCAGCCTTGCGCGCAATGAACACGGGGCCAGTCTTTCCCCTTTCCAGGGCTCCGGTGACGCTCATTCTGCCCTCAGGAGCGATGCCTAGTACTTCCCCCCTGTCAAGGGTTGCCAGCGCCTGCCGCAACGCATCCCGGTCGTATCGCCCCCTGTCAACCCAGATGGGATCGCTCAGGGACAAGAGCTGTCCGGTGACAGGCACACGCTGCAGGTCCTTCAACGCCATGGCCCTCATGCGCCAGGGGAGAGTAGCCATAGCCACCGGGGCGTCCCACCAGGCCAGGTGGTTGAAGACCAGCAAGAGGGGCCCGCCCGGGGGCAGGTTCTCCTGGCCCTCCACCTCATAGTGGGTTAGCACGCGTAGCAGGGCTCTGACCAAGGACTTGGCAACCCGGTACATCATCGGTGCCTCCAGCATCAAGGCGATGGGGTTCGTCCCCCTGTGCCGCGTTCACGCCATGCGGCGGACTTCCGAGAGCGCTGCGTCTCCTGACAACGCTCCGAGCAAGATCCGAGTTCAGTAGTGGTTCACCACCTTGGTTCCGATCGGCGCCCAGTTGAAGATCCAGCCCGCATCCGCTGTGCTGAGATTCGTACAACCATGGCTCATGGGGGTCCCGAAGTTGTTGTGCCAATAGGTGCCGTGGAGCGAGTAGCCCGCGTAGTAGTACATACAATAGGGAACGTTGGGCAAATAGTAGTAGTCGCCGCGTGCACGAGAGCCGCCGGTCATATCGTCGTACCTGTACTTCCGTTGGATGTAGAACGTCCCTGCGGGTGTTGGGTACCAGGAAACGCCGGTGGACACGCGCGCCGTATAGACCACTTGGTTGCCTTCATAGGCTAGCAGGGTTTGCGTGCTCAGATTGACGTCTATCCATTTCTCACCTGCGGATCCAGGGCTGGTCGGCGTGACGGACGGAGTGTTACTAGCTGGGGAACTACTGCCAGCAGCCGGAATGATCAGCCTTTGGCCCACATAGACGAGCGAGGGGTTGACCAGGTTGTTGGCGCTGGCTATGGCGCTGCTGGTGGTTCCATACCTCCACGCAATGCGGGCCAGGAACTCCCCCCTTTGAACGACGTGCACGACGGTCGAGCCTTGATCCTGTGGCGGGGCCGTGGGCGAGGAGGATGACGGCACCTTGAGGGCCTGCCCTACCCAGATGAAATCGGGGTTGCGCAGTCCGTTGATGCCGGCAAGGTAGCTCACTGTGGTGCCGTACCGCGCAGCGATGCTGCGAAGGGTATCGCCTCGGCCCACGACGTGTACGCCCGTACTTCCAGCAGAAGGTGCGGCAGCGCCTGTGGGGATAACCAACCTCTGGCCGGCGTACACGAAGTTGGGGTTGGCGAGGTTGTTCGCGCTGGCGATAGCGGCATACGTGGTTCCGTATCGTCGGGCGATGATCTGCAACGTCTCACCCCATTGTACGACGTGCACCACAGTATCAGTGGACTTAGGGGAAGCTGACACAGGCGCGGACGAGAGGCCCAAGAGGGCCATCACGAGAAAGAGGACCAGCACGCCCTTCAACGCGACTCGTATGCGCATCGCACGTCCCGGTGAGTACAGCATCAGGTTGGGAGATCCCCTCCGCCACCAGGCCACGGCGGCAACGTCAATCCAATTATATAACAGCAAGGCAAGAAAGAGAAGGGGTCAGGGCAGCCGAGCAGAGTAGGTAACCCATGCGTCGGGCGACTCCCACACCTCCACGGACCTCAAGCGTGCTCCTTCGATGGGTCCTTCCAGCTCTTCGTAGATGACGCGCGCGATGTTCTCTGAACTGGGGTTCATCTCGTCGAAGGGAGGGGCCTCGTTCAAGTAGGTGTGGTCGAAGCGTTCGATCACCGAATCCAGCACCCGTTTGAGCTCGGTGAAGTCATAGGCCAGGCCCATTTCGTCCAGCGCCTCGGACTCTACACAGACCACCACCTCGTAGCGATGACCGTGCGTAGTCTCGCACTTGCCTTTGTATCCTCGCAAGGCGTGAGCCGCGTCGAAGTGCCGCTTAACTCGAACCTCATACATCATCCCTCCCTACTACCCCTTCTAGGATGGGTGCCATCCCCTGTGCCGCTCTGGCCCGGTGACTGATAAGGTTCTTCACCTCTGGCGCAAGCTGAGCCATGGTCTTCCCATACTCAGGTAGGAAGAATATCGGATCATAGCCGAAGCCGTGCTCCCCCTCCGCCGCAAAGGCGATCACCCCCTCGCAGACACCTTCCGAAGTGTATGTCTCGCCCCCTGGTTGTGCCACAGCGATGACACAGCGAAACCGTGCCCTTCGCTGCTCCCAAGGGACTTCGGCCAATCTCTCCAGCAAGCGTCGATACCGGTCCTCGTCCTTGGCGCCCGCACCGGCATACCGGGCTGAATGTACCCCCGGACCCCCGTCCAGAGCATCCACCTCCAGCCCCGAGTCATCTGCCAGCGTCGTCAGCCCGCTGAGCCGGGCGTACTCGCGGGCCTTTTGTATCGCGTTCTGACTGAAGGTTTGGCCAGTCTCCTCGACATCGTAGTTGATTCCCTCTTCGGTGAGATAGGTCAGTGATATGGACAAGCCGGCCAGCAGTTGCTCGTATTCCCTGAGCTTCCCCTCGTTCCGAGTGGCGATCAAGAGCCGCCTTCGCGTGCTCACTACCTCACTCCTCGCAGCGCATCACCGAGTATCTTCTGATGGGAACCGACGGGCCAGGAAATCCAGCACAGCGGCATTGAACTCTCTCGGTCGCAGCCCCGGCACCCAGTGGTCGCTGTCCACGAGGACGTACTCCGCGTCAGGTATCCGCGCAGACAACTCCTCAGATAGCAGCACAGGACTGACCGAATCCTTGCGTCCCTGGATGATCAGCGTCGGGCAAGTGATCTCGCCCAGGCGGCTAGACACAACGTCCTCGTTGCTGCCCACCCGCGCCAGCACCGCGCGGCCGTAGTTCCTCAGAAGCGGCCGCCACTTGTCCTCTCCATGTAGCCGAGCGAGCGCTTTCGCCCACCCTGCGTCCACTCTATCTGGTTCGCTCAAGTTCTCCCACAGTTCAAACAACCCAGGGGCGATATCCCTATTCACCCTGGCTGCGCCGGAGACCAGGATCAGCGACCGCACTAGCGACGGGTCTGAGTAGTAGAGCCATGCGGCGATGGACGACCCCATACTGAAGCCGCAAACGTGCACGGGAGCAAGATCGAGCTCTGAAACCAGATCCACCATCTCCGACGTTGCCATCTGGAAGAACTCTGGGCCGGTGATCGCCTCCGGATGATCCGTCCGACCATGACCTCTAAGATCAGGCACAATCATCCGGTAGCTCTGGGAGAACACTGGTATCTGGTGTCTCCAATCGCTGTGCCCAGTGCCACCGAAGCCGTGGAGCATCAGCATTGGCTCACCCTGTCCGATAAGCTCGTAGCAGATCTCCAGATCGTCAGTATGCAAGAATGGCATCTCTTCGTTCCAGAACCTCGCTCGCCCCGGCACGACGCCAGACTCTGAGAGAGTGACGGTCGGGTCAAGAGGACACGATTGCCACCCGCTGGAGCGGCACTGCGGTGCCTGGCCCCCCCACGTAGTCCGCGCTGACTTCCTCTCCGGACGGGGTGAGCACGCTCACCTCCAGGACGTACTCTCCTGGCGGGGTCTTCGGATTGAGATTGACATCGTAGTCGTCCCGCACGATTTCGCCCTCCTCCCAGAGACTGGATGCGTAGAAACGCATCGTACTGTGTGGGCGCTCCAGCGAGCCCCCCCACACCTGGTGAGCATCGTCCACCAGGCGGACGACGGCCACATAATCCTTCGGCGGCGGCTGGATGGCCTCCCAGTATAGTGTCACGTGTATCCAACCGCTGGGTGGGTGGAAGGTGTCATCAGTCGCCCCATAGGGAAAGTCGTCCAGTTCATAAGCCAGGAGTCGTACGCTCTCCTCGTAGGTCGCGTCCACCACATGGGCAGCAGATGGGACGCGCCGCAGCCGGTAATTGGCGGCGTAGCCCTTGACTTCAATCCCCGGTGGGTACTGCTCCGTCACCAGGGGAAAGCTGTCCGCCAACCAGCCTTCAACGCTCCGGTTTGGATCTGCTAACTCGATATGCGACTGGACCAGCCACACTGTGTCGTACTCAGTCAAACCCTCCAGCATACCCGCCACATCAACCCCATCGCCCACCTCCCCACCGAAAGGCGCAAACACGGGCACGTCCCCTCGATAGTAGTAGCCGAACGGTATACGTGTGTAGTCAACGTGACAGAGTATGGCGTCGCCCTGGCGACTGTGCTCCGCCACAAACCGTGCGGCCGCCCGCCACTCCTCTTTTCGATATTCCAGACTCCAGTTGTGGCGCAGGCCATAAGATAGTAGGCCGACCACCACCAGTAGAGCACCGAGCCCTGCCGCCCGCTGGGAGGAGGCGATTCTGTCCACGCCAGATGCCAGCGCCAGAATGAACGGGGCCACGATGATGATCAAGTAGTACACGGTGAAGATCTGCTGCCGGAAGGACAACACGTACGCAGACAGGAGGGGCACCAGCAGCAACAGAATGAGAAAGGCATTGGGCCGTAACGCATCCGTGCCCCACTGCCGGCGACCGTCTGGCCTGGCACGTGCCCCCGGAAGTACAAGCCCCGCCACGGCGACAGCCCCCAGTCCCAGCAGGACGCTGGCTCGGGCGACGCCAGTGAGGGGCACGCGCCGCATACTGAAAGCCTCGAGGCAAGCCATGACCATGGCTCCCAGGCCCAGCGAGGGACGCCACGAGGGCGTCGTGGCGCTCACGTCCCATGCCCTCCAAAGCCACGGGGAGAAGAACAGAAGGCTCAACGCCCAGGCCAAAGCCCCCCGCCGCAGGGCAGCGCCACGCCGCCAGGCGTAGCCCAGCAGAAACACGAGTTCAGCAGGCAGGAGCAGCACGGCGTAGAAATGAGTGTAGAGACTGGCCACGGTCACCCCTACGTAAGCGGCCCACCAGGACCAGCGAGGCGTGTCCATGGCACGGACAAGGCAGTACACCGACCAGAGGCTCAATGTCGCCACCAGGGCGTACATTCTGGCTTCTTGGGAGTACCACACGAGGAAAGGATTGACCGCCACCAGCAAAGTCGCTATGAGGGCCACACGCGGAGATAGCAGCCGCCTCCCTAACAAATAGATGGGCGGCAGGTAGAGCGTCCCCAGCAGGGCCGACAGCATACGCACCGCGGCTTCTCCCGAGCCGAAGACCCTCATCCAGAAATGGAGCAAGAGATGATAAAGTGGAGGGTTTGGCTCCTGGAGGAACATGCCTTGGCGGAGAATCTCGAGCGACGGAAAACTGGCCAGGTATACGCTGACCGTCTCGTCCAGCCAGAGGCTGTGGTAGGTCAGGCCGTAGAGGCGGACGCCGAAGGCTAGAATCAGCAGGAATAGGTAAACAGAAGTCTCACGACGGCTTCTGGATGGCAACCTCAATTGGTTTGCTTCAGTACAGAGCATCAGGAATCAAGGATGTGTCACGTGCTCGTTGCTAGAGCACCATGCCGCGTTCGTGGCAACACCAAACGAGGGCAGGTCGCCAACTCGCTGAGTGGCAGAGCGTCGAGTCTACGACTGGCACTAGCGAGCGATGATTATGGGCCAGGGTGGTACCGGGCCGCAACACTGGAATGCCCTTGCTCGGTCTGACGAGTTGACGAGGCAGGCCTGCCAATAGAGGGTTTCTTCGATACCACGGCCGCGCAAGTAGTCTGCCTTCCAGTGACCCCCCTCCTCGCGCGCGGGGGGATCCAGCGGGATCGCAAGGTATGTCCAATCAGCCTCAGCTCCTTTGAGCCTGATCCCCCACTCCCACCCGGAGGGGATGGCGTGAGGGTACGAATCCCACTCCAGGGTGAAGACGCGGCTCGGGTATGCACTTGAGGGGACGTTGATAGCTATTCCAGGGCACATTATCGGCGTGCGGGTTGGTGTAGGTGGCACAGGCGTGGGCGGTGCGGTCGTATGAGTTGCTGTTGGCGGCACGGGCGTGGGAGCTGCTACAGTGTCGGTTGGTGTTGCCGGCATTAGCGTGGGCGGTACGAGAGTATCAGTCGGCGTTGGCGGTGCCGGTGTCTGCGTCGGCATTGGCATTGCCAGGGTCTCAGTTGGCGTTGGCGGCTGTACGGTTAGCGTGGCAAGCGGTGCCGCAACGATTAAGCTGACGCCCACCGCGTCGCTCATCACACCGTCCCTGTTGTAGGCGTAGACCAGGAGAGTGTGGGAACCTGGCGCTGTCGGCGTCCAGCTTAGCGTGGCTGTCATTGACGGCTCGCCCTCGGCTTGAGAGCTCTGTTCCACCGCCACAACCATCCCATCGGCCTTCAGCTCCACGCGTGACACGCCAACCTCATCCACAGCGCGGAACTGCACCGCCACCTCCTCACCCAGTTGCACTCGACTGCCACTGGGAGGGCTCAGAATCTCCACCACCGGCTTGCTGGCCTGCCGAGTGCCTAGATCTACAGTGCACGCCAACATCCCTACGGCGAGCAGCATCGTGATCAACAGGAGTGTCCTACGATAGTCCAGCACCGAATGGCCTCCTTTCCTCCGTAGCAGAGCACACTACGGGCTAGCAGACCAGTCTCGATCCCTGTAATTTGCGGACGGGTCTCCCGAGATGTTCGTTTGCTCAGAGCCGTCGGCTCGCATGATGTACATCTCCCACCTGCCCTGGACGCCCGAGACTTCTCTGCTGAAGTGAATATACCTTGCATCGGGCGACCACCCGGCGGCTGAATCACTCTGGGCATAATTCGTCAGTCTCACCAGGCCCGACCCATCGGCATCCATCACGTAGATATCAGCGTTACCTTCTGAGCGGCGATCGGACTCAAAGACGATGCGTTGCCCGTCGGGCGACCACGAGGGGGCATAATCCTTAGCCGGATTACGCGTCAGGTTGGTCACCTCCGACCCATCCTGTTTCATCAGGTAGACATCTTCATCACCGCCCCTGTCAGAGCAGAAGGCTATCCGTTCTCCATCAGGTGACCAATCGGCGACACGGTCCCTGGCAGGATTGTTGCTCACGTTTATCTGCCCGGAGCCATCAGCGCCCATCAAGTAGATCTCCTCATTGCCATCCCGATCCGAATAGAAGG
>Ga0307378_10000129_pt1 | contig 137796 bp, 127 predicted proteins | sample UN1MG_FD_202238 | JGI IMG/M metagenome (GOLD analysis project Ga0307378, IMG submission 202238) | Soil microbial communities from Risofladan, Vaasa, Finland - UN-1 | ecosystem: Environmental > Terrestrial > Soil > Coastal area > Acid sulfate soil | place: Finland: Risofladan, Vaasa... | reverse complement strand
GCGCTTATGGGGTCCGCCAACCCCTGAGAAGCCGCCGAATCCCCCTCTCAACCCATTCGCTTGTCCTCCATGCCCCCTGTTCGCGCATTCCTCATTTACTTGTGCCCTCGACTTATTGCGGAAGCCCTGGACCCGGCGGGTTTGACCGTCCCCCCCACCCATGCTATACTCAGCCCACCTGAGGGCCACGCACCGCGCATCACGTCATTACGCATCACGTTTCACGCATCACGCATCACGCATCACGTTTCACGCATCACGCATCACGTTTCACGCATCACGTTTCACGCATCACGTTTCACGCATCACGTTTCACGCATCACGTTATCACGCATCACGTTTTACACCATGCTCATCGGTGCCTGTAGCGTCGAACTGCATCTCCCTGGCAACGGGTCGCTGAAAGGCAAGCGCAGCATCCTCAAGCCGCTCTTGATCCACCTGCGCCGCGAGTTCAACCTGGCGGCTGCCGAGGTGGCTCACCACGACGTCTGGCAGTCGGCCGAGGTGGCGCTCGTCACCGTCGCCAACGACCCCGGTCACGTCCACGCTGTCCTCGAGCGGGCCGTGCGCTGGATCGAAACGCACCACCCCGAAGTGCAGGTCGTGGACTGGCAGATTGAGATTCTGTAAAGTCCAGATCGAGAGTCGGTGTTGGAACCTGGCGGTGCCTCGGTCGCTTCTTGGGCCGAGCGTGAAACGTGAGACGTGAGACGTCAAGCGTGAAACGTGAAACGTGAGACGTCGAGCGTGAAGCGTGAAGCGTGAGACCTGTGTGTGCTTCAGGTGAGCCCCATCCCCACCAGCAGGGACAGTATGGCCAGGCCACAGCAAAAGATGCCCACCAGCACAAAGCAGCCGATTGCGCTCTTCTGGGCGGCGGCGATTCGGGTGAAGAGAGCGCAGGCGCACGCGATGGCAATCGCAAAGCCCACGGCCACGAGACATAGCACGTCGAGCGCGTTTACCTCCCACATGTTTACCCTCCTGCGCATAGAATCCCCCGCCCTCTACCTCGGGGCAGCGGTCGAACACCGCGCTAGCCCCAGGTAACCATCTCCAGGGTGCAGACCCCTTCCCTCCTTTCTGACTACATCATACCATAGGTGCCGATACACTGCTGGATGTTTCGAGAATGATTATCGAACGGTTCTCCAACGATCGGCGTTAGATTGGCAAAAGAAAAAGGGAGGGGCGTGGTGCCTCTCCCTGATGGGGCTCAGGTTTCTCCAATCACTCGCTTGATGGCGTCTCCAGCCGGTATCCTTGCCCCCTGACTGTGACGATGGTGCGGGGGTTGAGCGGGTCGGGCTCGATTTTCTCCCGCGTCCGCTTGACCAGTTGATAGATCTGGGCGTCGGTGATGCCCTCCTTCAACTGATTAGGCCACACGGCCTGGGCGACCTCGTCCTTCGTGCGGACCACCTCTGGGCGCTGGCACATGAACTCGAGCAGCGCGTACTGGTCCCCGCTGAGTTCTCGCGTGATGTCCTGGCCGTCCAGCCAGATCTGTCGCTTCTCCGCGTCGCACCACAGCCCGCGGCGTGTGGTTTGCCGCCGTTCCTCTGCCTCCCGCTGCACGAACGCACTTAAGACCGGGCTGAAGATGGCGAGATCGCCCCCTTCCCGCTCGACGGCCAGGCCCTTGGCCTCCAGTGCCCGCCGCTGCGCGGTCCCGGGTGCCAGTCTCCCACCGCTGGACAGCGCCAGCAACCCGGCGCGCTCCTCGTCCTCCAGTTCGTCCCACAGCCGCCGGCACTCTTGCTGGATCGGCCGCTGCTCGCTCAACCTGGCTGCCGCGGCCTGCGGGGAGGGAACGGGGCCAGGAGACACCCTGCGAAGGAAACCGTGGATCCGCTCCATGAGGCCCGGATGGCCACCGGCGAGCTCGATGACCAGCGCACCGTGCTCCTGCCGCGGGAGATCCCCCTGCTTCTCGGCCAGGTACGCGACGAACCGCTCCGCGTCCGCACTGTCGAACGGGCGGAGCACGCGGATGGTGGGATGGAACAGCTCCCGAAACTCGTACGTCTCCGCATCCGAGCGCAACTGCTCCAGGTGGCGGGACGTCGCCAGCACGTAGCACAGCCGGTCGCCATATCGGTCCCTGAGGACCCGAAGCTGGCGAAGCGGCCAGGGGGATAGGGCGCGGAAGATGTCGTCGAACTCGTCCAGAACGAGAACCAGCGCAGTCTGCGTCTCCCCCATCAACGCGTGCACGCTCCGGGCGAACAGGGAGCGGATCGCGACGTCGGTGGTGCGGTCCATCAACGCGCTGTACAGCGTCCTCAGTCTGTCCACAGTGGGTTCAGGCCCGTTCGAAGCCTCCATCGCTTCCAGAACGCAGCGCAGGAGCAGTTCGTAAAAGGCCTGTTCGTTGTCAGCGGCCTCGAGGCAGTCGACGAAGACGACGACCGGTGGCTCAGCCCCTGGCTGCGCGCAGAGCTGGCGCACGTCTTCCGTCAACAGCGACCTCAGGAGCAGCGACTTGCCCGTGTTGCTGGGACCGACCACCGAGCAGCACTGGCCCTGGCGGACGCAGCCGACGATGTAGCGCAGGTCATCCCCGCGCACCGGTGCTTCGGGAAAAGCGGTAGGGGGAAAGTCCATCTCGAATACCTGAGCTTAAACGTGATGCGTGAAACGTGATGCGTGAAGCGTGAAACGTGAAACGTGAAACGTGATGCGTGATGCGTGATGCGTGCTCCGTTACTCGCGCACACAGAAGATGATGCCGGCGGTCGCCCGGTGGTGCTTGCCCTCCCGATCCGGGAACTCGACGCGCACCAGGTGGGGCTCGTCGAGGAAGGCGTGGATCGCGCGCTCCAATCGGGCAAAGTCGCGCCGCAGTTCCCACGTGTGATCGGGGTCGGTCGCGTCGTGCAGGACGACAAAGAGCCGGTTGGCGGCGTGGAACCGCCCCTGTGCCGACTGGTGGACGTACAGCCAGCGCGCCAGTTCCTCCGGGTGGGCGCGGGCGTAGGCGACGACGGCGGCGGGCGCCGACTTTGGCGAGACTTGGCCGAGTCTAGTCGAACCGCCCGGTCGAGCCGTTGAGCCAAAGCCCCGGGGCAGGTGTGTCAGTTTGAGGTCGAACCCCTCCCCGTCCAGGTAAAAGTCCACCGTGTGGTGGAAGGGGTCAGGCTCGGGGCGGGTGCGGGCATGGGCCAGGACGATGTCGAGCGCGGCCTGGTGGGTGTGAAAGTTGTACCAGCGGCGGATGACGTACCGGCCAAAGTCGTGGACGGGCAGCCCGACTTCGGCGGCCACGCGCTTCGTCTCGCGGCGCAGCGCGTTCAGCTCCTGGATGCGGTAGATGAAGCGGCTGGCCCGGTCCCACTCGTCTCCCTGGACCCGGCCCCACGGCGGCATTCTCTTGACTTTGAGCAGCTCGCGGCGCACGTCGCCCGGCGCGGCGGGCTTTTGGAAGATGACCACGTACTCGTGCCTGAAGATATAGTACCCGCCGGCAAGCGCGCGGTAGCGCCACAGGTTGCTGTCGCGTCCCTTGCCCAACTCATTTCCGGTGATGTTCTTGACCACGATGGCTTTTGTGCGGAAGCCTGCCCGCTGCATCCGCTCCAGGCAGTAGAAACCCAGGGGGATCAGCTCCCCCTTCTGGTACTTGTCGCCGATGACCAGGACGGCGAATCTCCCGGGCTCGAGCAATTCGAAGCCGTGATGCGCGGTGGTCTCGAACAGGTCGAGAAAAGCTGCCAAACTGGGCGCATTGGACAGGTCGGCGGACTCGTCGGAGAAGGGGATGATGTCGTGGTAGGGCGGGTGCAGGACGAGCAGTTGGACGTGCTCCGCGCCCATCGAGACCAGCGTCTCCCGCACGCGGGTCGCCGTCTCCGCGCGGGTGGAGTCGCCCTGCAGGAGGTGGATGCGGTCGTCCAGCAGCTCCGGAGGGATCTTGGCCCGCACATCCTCCACCAGGTCTGGCTTCAGCTCGACGCCGATCAGCCTCCGGTTCAGCCGCACTGCCTCGATGGCCGAGGTCCCCGAGCCGAGGAACAGGTCGAGCACGACGTCGTTTTCTTTCGTGTAGCGCAGATATGCCTGGGTTGCGATCTGCGGGACAAAGTTGCCGTGGTAGTCGAGCTGGTGGCCGCCGGTCCGGTCACGGGCCTCGATCTGCCACAGCGAATCGGTCCAGACGTGGTCGTATTCCCGCCAGCGGTTGAGGTCGATGTCGGAGTAGGGCGGGGTCTTGGGGCGGCTCATGCTTGCGCCTTCTCCAGGATCTCGTTCAAGATGTCGGCCGCGGTGCAGCCGGTCCGCTGGCTCCTGGCCACCTGCAGATCGCGACGAAAACCGTGCGACAGATCGTCCCCCGTCGCGTAACGGGTGAGCGCCAGCGCGCGGACGCCGTTGGCGATGGCGTAGCGGGGCTCGTGCCGGTCCAGGTCGTCGAAGAAGAACGTGCAACTGGCGTACATCCGCTGCCGGTAGAACTGGGCCTCCAGCAGCGCGAGCATCCGCCGGGCGCCTTCGTCGCCGAGCTGGCCGAGGCCGTGCCCCGCCAGGAAGGCCGGCCCGTCCACCTGGCCCAGCACCACAGCGATGTAATCGTCTCGCAGCGGCCAGGGTTCTACTCCCAACCGTTCCGCCTCGCACACGTACGCCGTGTCCAGGTTACCGGCCAGGTTGTCCACTGCTCGCCGCAACGCCCCCTTCCAGCGGCTGTCGTTGGGCGTGCAGGCGCAGCCAGCGACCCACCGGTCGAGCCGGTGAGAGCAACTCCAGGCGGTGTTCTCGATCACCTCCAGCTCCACCCGTGGTGGATTCTGGCGCAGGTAGGCCCCCAGCGTGGTCGTCCGGTACCCGTGGGCTTCTCCTGCCGAAAGGATACGGTCGAGCACATCTACGCCCTGCCGGTGATGGTGGCCAAAGGTCTCCCCGTCGGTGGTGATGAGCAGCAGCCCATCACTGCGGCACCGCCATTCTACCTGCTCCCGCAGCCAGTCGTCTACGTGAGCCAGGTCTGGCATCGCGAAAGAGAGGGCGTTGGAGAGGTGCCGGTCGCGCACGAAGGCGGCGATCTCCCCGCCGCCGGGCAGCCGCACCCGGTACGGCCCTGCGCCTGCACCCAGGTCGCCGCGTACCTGCTCGTCGGAGAGGATGATGAAACGCACGCCCTCCGCCGCCATCACCTCCAGCGTCTCATAGTCGACCGCCATCTCCGGGAGCCACATCCCCTCCGGCCGATGGCCGAAGCGGTGGGTGAAACTGGCGATGCCCCAGCGGACCTGGCAGATCTTGTCGCGGCGGCGGGCGAGTGGCAGGATGGTGTGGTGGACCGGCTGGGCCAGCCCGTTGCCGGCGGCGTTCGTCTCCCGGTACTGTCGCTCGGCGGCGACGATACGCGCGTAGGTGGCGTGCGCGTGCTCGTCCAACCAGCGGGCGAGCGTGCCGCCCAGGTTAAAGCTGATGCGCCCAAAGTGGCCCGCCTCCGCCAGCGGCGTGTAGCATTCGGCGGCGACGCGCTCGTTCCAGTTGGCGTAGGGTGCGGCGTCCGGCTCCCGCGGGATGCGCCCGGTGAAGGGGTCCATCCGCGGAGGTTGGTAAAAGTGGCCGTGAACACACAGATAGCAATTAGACATCGATGCTATTCTACCATCACCACGACGAAAGTGCAATGGATTTTCTGAGGGGCCAGAGGTCTGGGTGATGCCTTTGCCCGAGTGTCAGTTGCTCAATTCTTGAAAGCAGTGTAGAATAATCTACTATGGAAGTGATGCAAATGTCAAATCGTGAATCCCAAACCCCAAGCCCTGAACACCAGACCCCGGCTCCCGAATCCTGGGTTGCGGGCGTGCGCTTTCAACCTACCGGCAAGGTCTATGGTTTCGATGCCACTGGCTGCGGGGACTTGCGCCCGGGCGACTTTGTGCTCGTCGAGACGGCACGTGGCCAGCAGTTGGGAGAGGTGGTCAGCGTGCAGCCTCTGCGTGAGGGTGAGAACAGGGAAGATCTCAAGCCGGTACAGCGGCGGGCCACCGGCCATGACCTGGCGATTCGCCAGCGCTGGCGACAAAAGGAGGCAGAGGCGCTGGACGCTGCTTGCGAGGCGGCGGCGCAGTTGGGCCTGCCGGTCAAGATCGTCATCGCCGAATACACCTTTGACGGCCAGCGATTGACGCTGCTGTACGTGAGTGACGAGAAAAAGTTCGACGCGGGCGAGTTGGTGCAGCGATTGCAGCGTACGCTGGGTGTGCGCGTGGATCTGCGCCGGATCGGCCCGCGCGACCACGCCAAACTGATGGGAGGCTACGGCGCTTGTGGCGAGTTGCGCTGTTGTTCCCGGTTCCTCTCCGAGTTCAGCCCTGTCTCTATCAAAATGGCCAAGACGCAGGGGGTATCGCTGAACCCCTCGGACATCACGGGGATGTGTGGGCGGCTGCGCTGCTGCCTCGTCTACGAGGAGGAGCAGTACAGGGAGGCATGCCAACTGATGCCCCGGCGCAGGAAGCGCGTGCGGACGCCTCATGGCGAGGGCAAGGTGGTGGACCTGCTGCCGTTGAAGGGTGTCGTCGTCGTCCAGATCGAAGACCGGCGCGTGGAAGTGCCGGTCGAGGACGTGGAGCTGATTTCGCCATAGCGCCAGGGGGGGAGAGGGTCCCGTTGCTGGTTGAGATGCCAGCGAGGGCCGGTCATCGTGTGCCGTGGCCGGCCCTCTTAATTTACGTGGGTGGGCTCGGAGGGAGAAGATGATGTCAGAACACCAGGACTTGAAGGCCGAGGCGGTGGCGCTGCGCGAGCAACTGGTTGCCTGGCGGCGTGACTTTCACGCGCATCCGGAGCTGGGGTTCCAGGAGCACCGCTCGGCTGGCTTGATCGCCAGCCGGCTGCGCGAGTGGGGCTACCAGGTGCAAACGGGCGTCGCGAGCACCGGCGTGGTCGGGCTGCTGGAGGGAAGGCGGACGGGACCGGTTGTGATGGTGCGCTTTGACATGGACGCGCTTCCCATCACCGAGGGAAACAAGGCCGGATACGCCTCGCAGAATCCGGGCGTGATGCACGCGTGCGGCCACGATGCCCACATGGCGATGGGACTGGGCGTCGCTATGTTGATGGCGCAGCGCCGGGACGAGATGGCCGGCACGCTCAAGCTGGTCTTCCAGCCCGGCGAGGAGGGGATGAACGGCGCTGAGGCGATGGTGCAGGCGGGAGTGATGGAGAATCCCCGCCCCGATGCCTTTATCGCCGCGCACGTCTGGAACGACGCGCCGGTGGGCACGATCAACGTCTCGCCAGGTGCAGTCATGGCTGCAGCCGAGAAGTGGACTTGCACCGTGCGGGGGAAGGGAGGGCACGGCGCGATGCCGCATCAGACGGTCGATCCCATCGTCGCCGTGGCACAGATCGTGACTGCCCTACAGACGGTCGTCAGCCGGAACGTCAGCCCGCTGGAGGCGGCGGCCGTGACCGTGGGCTCGGTTCACGGCGGCGACGCGTTCAACGTCATCCCGGCGCAGGTTGACCTGAGCGGCACAATCCGCACGTACAGCCCGCAGGTGCGGGAGACGGTGCTGCGGCGGGTGCGCGAGGTGATCGAGGGTGTGGCGGCCTCCTGTGAGGCGGCGGCCGAGTTGGAAATTACTCTCCTGACGCCGGCGGTGATCAACGACGCCACGGTCGCCAGGGTGATGCGTGCGGCGGCCGGGGCGGTGGTCGGGCCACAGAACGTCTTTTCCGGCGAGCGGACGATGGGCAGCGAGGACGCGGCCTACTTTATGCAAGAGGTGCCGGGCTGCTATTTCTTCCTGGGATCGGCCAACGCGGCGCGTGGGCTGAGCGCGCCCCACCACAACCCGCACTTTGACATCGATGAGGACGTGCTGCCGCTGGGGGTGGCCGTGCTCATGCACGCGCTGGCGCACTACCTGTCGTAAACCTTGCGAAGGTTCCGCAGAGCCTGTGCCATTGAGGTGACTTCGACTCGGAGGTCGCCTCTGGCTGCAGAGCCCCTGCCAAACCTTCGCAAGGTTCGGTATCAACGCACCACAAACGTGCCCTTGAGCAGATCCTGATCCCGCGACGAACTGCCCACCATGACCTCAAACTCGCCGGGCTCGACGACGGTCTCCAGGTCCTGGTTCACCAGCGCCAACTGCTCGTAGGGGACCTCGAGCCGCACCGTCTTCTTTTCGCCCGGTTTCAGGTCGACCCGCTGGAAACCCTTCAGTTCCTTGACCGGCGTGGTCACCGAGCTGTAGACGTCGTTGACGTAGAGCTGCACCACCTCGGTCCCCGCCCGTTCCCCGGTGTTTTCCACGTCGACCTCGACGCGCAGCGTCTCTCCGGCCGCCAGTTCCCTTGTGTGAATTCTCAGGTTGGAGATGGCGAAGCGGGTATAGCTCAGCCCGTACCCGAACGCAAACAGGGGGTCCTTCGGCATGTCGGCATAGTGCTCCACGTGCCAGCCGGGGATCTGGTTATAATAGACCGGCTGCTGCCCCACGTGGTGCGGGAAAGAGATGGTCAGTTTTCCGCTCGGGTTGCGGTCTCCAAACAGGATGCCGGCGATCGACGTCCCTCCCTCCAGCCCGGGGTTCCAGGCCTCCAGGATGGCGTGGGCGTGCTCGGCGACCCAGGGGATGCTCAATGGCTTGCCGTTGATCAGCACGACCACCATTGGCGTCCCGGTCGCGTGGACGGCCTCCAGGAGCTGTCGCTGCCCGCCGGTCAGGTCGAGGTTCGCCCGGTCGCGCCGTTCCCCGGTCAGCGCCAGGTTGTCGCCCACGACGACGATGGCCACGTCGGCCCCGCGGGCGAGTTCCGCTGCCTCGGCGATGCCCGCTGCGCTGGGGTCGAGCACGTCGCAGCCCTCTACGTAGGCCACGCGGCAGGTGGCCCCCACGCGCCTGCGGATCCCGTCCAGGACGGTGACGATGCTCTCGCGGGAGCGTGCCTCCACCTGAGCCTCGCCCAGTTGGCCGCTCCACGACACCCAGTCCCCGAGCTGGGCCTTGACGTCGTCGGCGTTGGGGCCGATCACGGCGATACGCTTCAGATCGTCGCTCAAGGGGAGCAGGCCATCCCGGTTTTTGAGCAGGACGATCGACTGGTACGCCGCCTCCAGCGCGACCTGGCGGTGCTCCGCACATCCGATGACGTCCGCGCCGGACTCTAGATCGGCGTACCGGTTCTGGTCGAACAGACCGAGCTTGAATTTGAGGCGCAGGATGCGCCGGACCGCCTCGTCGATGTGGGCCACGTCCAGTTTGCCGCTCTGGACGAGGCTCACGGTCGCTTCGAAAAACTCGGGCGTGGTCATGATCATGTCGTTGCCAGCCTCGGCCGCGCGCTGCGCCGCTTCTTCCATCGTCGCGCACACCTTTTGTTCCGTGTGCATCCGCCCGACGTTGTTCCAATCGGTCACCACGAACCCCTCGAACCCCCATTCCTCCTTCAGCACGTCCCGCAGCAGCCACCGGTTGGCCGTACAGGGGAGGCCATCGATGGATTGGTAGCCGGCCATCACCGTCGCGCACCCCGCCTGCACCGCGTCCCGGAAAGGCCGCAGAAACAGGGAGCGCATGTTGCGCTTCGAGAGATCGGCCTCCGAGGCGTCCCGCCCCCCCTGCGTCCCCGAATAGCCGGCGTAATGCTTGGCGCACGCCAGGATGGTGTGCGGATCGGCCAGGTCGTCGCCCTGGTAGCCGCGCACGAGCGCGCCACCCAGCACGCCGATCAGGTACGGGTCCTCGCCAAAGGTCTCGTCGATCCGGCCCCAGCGGAGATCCCGGGCCGTGCCTAGCACCGGCGAGAAGGTCCAATGCACGCCGGTGGCTGTCGCCTCTCTGGCCGTGATCCGGCCGATCTCCTCGACCAGCTCGGGGTTCCAGGAGCAGGACAGGCCCAACTGGGTCGGGAAAACCGTCGCCGTCGGCCAAAAGGCGTGGCCGTGGATGGCGTCGATGCCAAAGATGATGGGGATGCCAAGCCTACTCTCACCCGCAAGCTTCTGCAGCTTGTTGTTCACCTGGCCCATCACGTGCAGGAACGAACCGGCGTGTTTCTCGTGCAACCACCGCTCGGGCTCCTCCCTGCCGTTCAACTGGCACATCTGCCCGACCTTTTCTTCCAGCGTCATCCGGCTCAATAGGTCCTCGACCCGCTCTTCGACGGACCGTCCCGGGTCCTTATAAGTGATCGTGTCCGACATAGTCGTGTCTCCTTGTATCGTTTTTCCGCGTGTTCAGATCATTTCCCGCTTCCTATAGCTCCAGCGGGCAGGTGGTCGAGTTCCAGCCGGACAGTCCGCCCAGCACGACGAGCAGGTCGGTCCAGCCCTCACGCTGCAACAGGCTGGCGGCGACCACGGCGCGCCTGCCGCTGCCGCAGAAGATCGTGATGTAGTGGTCCGTGGGTACCTCGTCCAGGTGGTTGGGGAGCTGGGTGAGGTGGATGTGGTGCGCGTCGGGGATCCAAGCCGCTGCCACTTCCGCGTCGCTGCGGACATCGAGAATCCACGTGTCCTCGTGCGCATCGAGGAGGCGACATAACTCCTGCACGGTGACCGTCTCGGTGGCGCTGCTCTCCATACCCGCCGTGTGCCAGGCCGACATCCCGCCCGCGAGGTATCCGGCCAGGTTGTCGAGTCCCAGCCGGAGCAGGTAGCGTGCCGCTTCGGTTGGATCGTCGGTCTCGTTCACCAGCAGGATCGGCCGATCCAGGGGCAGGAACCACCCGGCAAATCGAGGCAGGATGCCCATCGGGATGGACAGGGCGTCCGGAACGTGCGCAGCGCTAAAGCCCAGCTCGCCCCGCGTGTCCAACACGACCGCGTCCTGGGCCTTTTGGGCGAACTCGTGCGCTGAAAGAGGTGTTGGCACGGGCAGCGCTCCCAGCAACGGCCCCCCCTCCAGGTTCCATTCCTCCACCCGCCGGAAGTAGGGCGGATACTCCAACTGCTTGGCGGTGTTGGCGATGAACGCGTCCTGGTCGGCGAATTGGAGCTTGGGGTTGAGGCGGCGCTCCAGCCCAATCGTCGTCCACACCCGGTCCGCGATGGCGCCGCCGCAGGCGGAGCCGGAGCCGTGCGCCGGGCAGACGATGACCCCGTCGCCCAGTGGCACCAGCCTGTTGAAGATCGTATCGTACAGCAGGCCAGCCATCTCCGGTGCCCGGTCCATCCCCAGGAAATCGACGCGCCCCACGTCGCCGGCGAAGAGCGCGTCTCCGGTGAAGACGATCCAGGGCGCGCCGCTGGGGTCGTGGAGCAGGTAGCTCATGCTGCCCAGCGTGTGGCCGGGCGAATGGATGGCCTGCAACTTGAGCCGGCCCACACGCCACGTCTGGCCATCTTTGACCGGCTGGCCGTATTGGTAGTCCAACTGCGCGTCGGCGTGCCAAATCTGGGCGCCCGTGCGCGCGGCCAGTTCGACCGAGCCGACCACGTAATCCTCGTTGCGGTGGGTCTCGAGGACGTGGGCGATCCGCATGCCTGCCCGGGTGGTTTTCTGAACGTAGATGTCGCAGTCGCGCCGGGGGTCGACGACGACCGCTTCCTTGCCGTCGCCGACGATGTATGAATAGTGGGCCAGTCCTTTCGATTCAACTCGTTCGAAAAGCATAACGTGGTCCTTTCTGCATCCGGTATGATTCGCTACGCCTACGCCCCAAGCATGCGCTCCACCTGTTGTTTGAGGGATGGTAAGTCGTTCTGGACTGTGTCCCAAACGATCGAAAGGTCAACCTTAAAATAGGCGTGATCGTATCATCTTTCTTCATCATACAAAATCACTTTCTCGTTCTCTATGTATGGGCGAATGTACGGGCTCACGCTGTCTTCGGTGACCAGGTCTACCTTGCGGCCCAATATCTCACTCAGCTCCTCCTCCAGAGCAATCAGTTTGAACAGACCGAGAGGAGGTCGTTCGTGCGGGGGCTTCAACGCCACGAGAATGTCCATATCGCTGTCCGGCATATCTTCCCCTCTCACCACCGAGCCGAAGACGGCTACCTCCTTCACTCCACAGGGCATCAGCACAGGCAGTATTTTCTGACGCAGTTCGTCAAACTTATCCATTGAACTCCTCCCAGATTTCCGAGGTCCTTGGCACTAGATTCCCTCCTCGCCCTCCTCCCCATGCAGCAACGCACGGCCGCGGGCCAGCACTTTTTCCGGATCCGCCTCCTCCTGCATCCCCATCTCGGCGTAGAACTCGGGCGTGCCGTACGTGCGCGTGCGCACGACGACCGGCATCGGCACGGCGTGGCCCAGGATGAGCGCCTGCTGGCGGGTGTCCAACCGCGCCAACACCTCCCGCAGCGCGCCCGCCCCGCTGATGCCCGAAAAGACCGCCCGGATGTCCGCCTCGTCGTCCAGCAGGCAGGTGACGCGGGTGCCGATCTGGCTCATCACCTCCGGGTCGATCCCGCTGGGCCGCTGGTCCACGATCAGCAGCGTGACGTTGTACTTGCGCAGCTCGCGGGCGATGGCGCCAAAGATCGTGTGCCGGGCGACGGCGGGGTCGAGAAACTTGTGCGCCTCCTCGATGGTGATGACCAGCGGGCGCGGCTCCTCCCCCTGCCCGCCTTGCGCTGCCTCCTTGCGATGGACGTACTGGGCGTGGATGCGGCGGGTGATATAGTTGGCGACCAGCAGGTACGCCTCCAGGCTGCTCCCATACCGCCCGAACTCGAGGATGACGTTCACCCCCCGGTCCAGGTAGTCGAGGATCTGCTTCACGGGGTCCTCCGGCACCCGCGCCTGCAGGAAATCGAAGCGGCGGAACATCCCCAGTTTGCGCTGGATCGCCCCCAGCGTCCCCCCGTGGAGCGTGCCCCGCTCCAGTGCACCCTCCAATTCCTCCAGCGCGTCCGCCTCGTCCAGCAGCCGGGCGACCCACCGCTGCCCCAGCAGCCGCCGGAGGAAGTAGAGCGCCCCCACCTGCACGTCCGAAAGCGCCATCAGGCTGGAGAGGCTGTCCACGTCCTCCGGCTCGACCTGGTCGTAGCCGATGCGCACGACGCCGTCCACCTTGCTCCCCCGCCGCCGAGACGACGCTTCGTCCAGCGTAAAGACGGAGACCTGCCCGGTCGGAAAGAGTTGCCGCAGCCCCTTGACCTCGTGCTTGGCCTCGTCCTGGCTCTTCCAGCCGTACTCGTTGTGCATGTCGAACACCAGGTTGACGGCCACGCCCTCCTGGACCAACCCGGCCAGCAGCGTGCGCGTCAGGAACGTCTTGCCGGTGCCCGTCTTGCCAAAGACCCCCGCCGAGCGCTCGACGAAGCGGTGCAGGTCGAGCGCCACGTGGACGCCCTCCATCTCCAGCGGGTCGCCGACGTAAAAGTAGCCGGGCTCCGTCTCCTGGCCAAAGATGAGAGCGACCTCTTCCTCGCTGGCGGGATAGACCGGGGTAAAGTGGGCCGGGATCGTCTTGACCGGTTTCGGCTCGCCGCCCTGTCCTGAGCCGGCCGAAGGATCCAGCACCAGCATCGGCGCGACGTGGATGCGCCCGAACACGGCGGTGCCCTGGTAGACGCGCGCCAGGAACGGGTCGGAGGTGTCCGGCGGGGCCTTTTCGATGAGCGGATTGAGCGCGTCCAGTTGCACGTCGGTGACGATCGAGAAAAAGCGCCGTCCGGTCTGCCCGCGCACGACGACGTACCGGCCGACGGCCAGGCCCTCGATGACCGTGCCCCGGTCGAGTTTGACGTCCAGCCCCTTGGAGAGGCTCCCGCCGACGACGATGCCCAGCGGTTGGAGGGGCGAGGGCTCCGTGGGGCGGGGGCCGAAGAAGGCCTCCAATTCCTGTTCAGGGGTGCGTTCAGTCATCATTGGCCTCATCGCCAAGAGCGCCGGTCTGCTGCAGGTACTCGACGATCCGGCGTCCAAACTCCTGGAGGTCCGCCCGGCCGTGTATCAGGATTGCGTACAGCTTCGCCGGGTCGACGGCCAGGTATTCGTGCACCAGGATGTTGCGAAAACCGGCGATGGGGGCCAGGCGTTCCGCGAATGCGGAGGATAGCACCCCCTCCTTCCCGAGGCTCTGGATAGCCTGGCGGTAGTCCTGGACGCGGGAGTTGTAGTCAGCGGTGACGATGTGTGCGGCAATGTCTACGACGGCTTGAACAGCCAGTTGTAGGCTGTGCTGGGCTGCACGATATTTCACAAAGTCGGACGTCAGTTCGTCCAGCGAGTATTGGGCGTAATGATCCATCTCAGCCAGGTAGGCCTTCAGAGCCTCCAGGCGCTCTGTCACAGTCTGGACGTCCACCATCTGGATCTCCTTAATTCAAAGACCTGACAGGTTTAGTAGTTCACCGTCATTTGGTGCTGATCTGCGCGGAATGCGCCGTTCCATCTTGTTCCCGATCTCTGAAAAAACCTGTCAGGTCTGGCTCTTGCTCCCAAAGTGTTGGAACACGTACTTGCGCTTGATCTTGCGCAGCGGTTCTGTGTCGACGTAATCCCGCAACGCCGTCGTCTCGAAGCGCACGCGCACGCCATCGTCGGCACAGTAGAGCAGCCGCCCGTCGTAGTAGACGCGGTGGCGCAGCAGCGGCGAGGACTCGGCCAGGTCCACCACGTACACGTCGTCCCTGTGGAACACGCTTCCGAGTGCGCCGATCAGGTGCAGCACCCGGTTGAACCGCTCGCTCTCCGGCACGTCAGGACCGAACAGCACGGCCACGTCCACGTCCGAAAGCGGGCCGGCGTCGCCCCGCGCCTGTGAGCCGTAGAGGTAGGCCAGCACGACGCCGTGGCTCTCAAAAGCCTGATCCAACGCCTGTTGAACCTGCGCCAGTTTCCCCAATGGTCCGCTCATCGTCCCTGTCAGTCCTTCTTCATGGCGTGCTCGTGCAGAAACCGCTCCAGGCGGGCGACGGTGCGCTCTGCCTGCTCCAACACCTGGTGTGTCTTCTCTGCGGTGAACTAGTGCCCACAGGTCTATCCCCTCACGCGATATGTTCCTGTAGAGAGGCTCCTGGCGCGCGCGCATCTGGGCAAAGCGCCGGACACTGACCACGTGCTCGCACAGCAGGGCGCCGTGCGCCAGGCTGAGGTCGTAGGCCGTGTCACCTACCGCTTCCCGCAGTGCGTCGTCTGCATCGCGGGCCACGATCAGCACGTCCACGTCCGATTCCGCGTGTAAGTCCCCGCGTGCTTTCGAGCCAAAGAGCCAGACGTGCGCGATGCGGTCGCCCCATTTCTCCTCCAGCCAGGAGAGGAACTCGGCCAGGAGGGCCTGTTCGTGGGGTGCCAGGTGGCGCAGGCGGGGATGGTCACGCACCGGCCACGTCCTCGTCGTCGAACATGGCGATCACTCCCCAGCGGGCCTCGCACAGCGCCGTCAGATCGGCCTCCAGGCGGCCCAGCATCTCGATCTTAAGTGACCAGGCCTCCCGGTTGTCCAGATGCAGGACGTCCAACAGATCCCGGTCAAAGTGCTCCGGCTTGACCGTCAAATCGCGCAGCAGGTAGCCGATGCGGGAGGAATGGCGGTTGTAGTTGGGCTGGTCGTTCAATACCATCACCAGGTCCACGATCAGGTTCTTGATCGCGCACAGGTCCATGCCGACCCATTCTTCTCGCTGGATGTACTTTTCGTAGCGGTAGATGCGCGCGTGCAGCAGGCGCAGGTCGGCCTGGACGCGGGCCTTGAGTTCTGCGTCGCCGTACGTCCGGTCGGGCGCGCACAAGCGTGACGTCAGTTCATCTTTATCCAGCAGCGTCACGTGATCGAACCAGAACTCGAGCTGGTGCGGCAGGTGGTAGCTGACGTCAAACCAGGTGTCGCGAAAGACGAACTTGTCGATGACCTGTGACTTTACCGGCAAGGCGGGGTTGTCGACGCCGGCGATGGCCAGCATGATGTTCCGGCAGCCGATGGCGCGCAGTCGCTGCAAGCGCTCGTCGTCGGGGATGAGCGTGTTGACAGCCACCAGCATGTCCACGTCGGAGTAGGCGTCATCCTCCCCGCTGGCGGTGGAACCGACGATGAAAACCGCCCGCACGCGGTCATCGTTCGCGTGCCCGAATGCCTGCGTAAAGGCCTCGGCCACCTGGTGGTTTGTCTGTGTGCCCATGTGTCTACCTCACTGGTTTCGCAACCGTCGCAGCAGTCCCTCCAGTCGTACCGGGTCGCCGGCCAGCAGCCGTGCCAGTTCGCGTCCCGCCTCGACCAGGAACGTCTCGCGCTCGTCCTCTGGCCGGGCGGCGGCGGCAGCCCGCAGGCTGGCCGCCAGCAGTTCGTCGGCCGGCACTTCCCGCGCGTCCAGCACCAGGCGAAAGTAGTCGAAGCGGGCGGTGAAGGCTCGCACCTCCTCGTCGGTGCACTGATAGAGCCAATCGAGTGTCACCGGGGGCTGCGCGGGCAGGCAGTGGTGGATCCTGGCGCCATCGCCGCCGAGGCCCTGGCCCGTGCCCACCGCCAGCACGCTGACCTCGATGGGCACCTGGCGGTTCTCACGCTGGTCGCGCACGACCTCTTCAGGTGGATCGGCACTGATAAATTGGCGCACGAAGGGGTCATCCTCCACGCTGACGTCATAAATCAGGCCATAGATCGCACTCCCCGGCCTCAGCCCGTCCGCCCGCACGAACGAGCCGAACGCCGGGATATCAGGCTGCATCACCGCGCAGCCGATGGCAAAGCCTCGCGTGCCGGCACGTAATACGCGTCCCACTCGTAGATTTCCGTTACTCATACGCGATACTTCCTTCTACCCCGGCGGGTCAGCGTCTTGTAGTACGCCTTCGGCGACAGGGCCGACGCCACGCCGGCGCGCAGCAGTGCCGTGACCACCATCTCGTCAAACGCTGCGCGCTCCTCGCTGCTGACGTAGGCCAGTTCGTCGGCGCGGGCCAGCGCGTAGGGGTAGTCGCCGGTGATGCGCGCTTGTGCGACGATGGCTCCGTGGACCGACGCCAGCAACCCGGGGGCGGCAACCACCCACGCGGGCATCTCGATCCGCGCGATGACCGGATCGTGTCCCTCTTCCACCAGGTTGAGGTAAAAGAAGTGCACACCGTGCCCGGCGGGGTGGTAGTAGTCATAGTTGACGGCAGACGGGCTGACGAAGAGCGCTGAGCGCGCGCCGGGCGGCAGCGCGTTGAAGAGAGCGCGGTCGGGCAGATGTTCCAGGGGATTGGTCTCCTGGCTGGCCCGGTTCGCGTCTCCTTCCACGCTTGCCAGGTACAGCAACCGTGTCACCTCGGCGCGGCGCGGGCGGCTGGTGAAGGCGGCTACAGACGCGCCGGCCTCGCGGATACGGCCGAGTTGGTCGAGGTAGGCCATCACCCTGGCGCGTTTCCACTCGTCGGATCGGTTTTCGAGCACCCACAGGATGAGCGTGCCGTCGACGAGCGCGACGGCACGGCCAGGTTCCCTGGAACCCGCTGGCCCGGAGGGCTCGCCGGCGCACAGGTCGGCCAGACGGGTGATCTCGGCCAGGTCCCGGCGCACGTCGAGCAGGTTCCCGGCCACCAGAAGCCTGTTCTCGTACAGATCGGCCTCGGTGTAACCCAGCGTGGGCTGGCTGTATGCCTCGGGCGCTTCGCCGCTGCCGTGCCGGTAGACCATGCTGCCGACGTTGATCAGGTGGTAGAGCGCCACCCCGTGCCGGTCCGGCTGGATCTGCGAGCCGTCGGCGGCGATGACGGTGAACCGCTTCGGGATGGTCGGCAGGGGATGGACGGCGTCGAACCGTTCGCCGGTCGGGATAGCCGCGCCGATGGCACGAGCGGGGTGGCGCAGCCGTTCCCCCTGGTCGGCGTACTCGACCAGCCAGCGCTGGGCCAGTGCCACCAGGTCGGCGTGCCGCCGCTCGCTGGCGGCCAATTCCTGGCCCATCGCCTGTACCTGTCCGGCCAACCTGTTCAGTTCGAGTGTCACCTGGGCCTCCTCGCGCCCAGCGAGTGGGTGCGCATTGAGTGCACCCCCGGCGAAGTCGGAAGTGCGGTGGGCTTTGGCTTCATTATACTTGAGGCATCGGGCACTGGCAAGCAGCGGAAATCCAATCGCTCCTACTTGCGCCCCCACTATCGAGACAGTATAATGGTGTCGATGGCCAAGATCAGGAAGCTGAGCGTCTCCGAGATTGCCGCGAAATTGAACAGGCCGTTCTCGATGATGAACGCTGCCTTCGTAGGCGACATCACCGTCAGCGTCTACATCTGCCAGGGGATGATGGGGTGGCACAGGCACCTGGACATCGACGAACTGTTCTGGGTCTACGAGGGGACGATGTTGCTGGAGAGCGATTGGGGAGAGGTGCGGCTGCGGCCTAGCGAGTTGGCCGTTGTGCCCAAGGGGGTCGGCCATCGGTCGAGTACGGGACTGCGGGCCACTGTGCTGCTCCTGCGGTGCGGCTTCGTCCCCAACCGAAAGAACGGCCGTCGCCGCCTCTATGCCATCTCCGACGAGGACAAACTGAACCGCGTCAGTCTGCCTGATGCGGCACAGGCGAGCGCCTGGCCGTTTCGGTTCCAGACCGTCGCCCGGATCGATGGCTCCGTCGTGCAAGCGGCGTGGGGGGCGGGGACCTGGCCGGTCGGGATACCGACCTCCCACGACGTGCTGCTCTTTGTGCTGAATGGCACTGCAACCGTGCGCACCTCCCGGTCCATGCTCCATCTCCACCCTGGCGATTTCACCGTTGTACCACAGGGCGCAATCTACCAGCTCCACACGACGCAGGGCACGGCGTTGGCGCGACTGACGCGCGAAAACCGGTCCCCGGCCCCGCTTCCCGGCGGGGGGGAGGAGACCAGCTAGAAGAGCCTCCGCGGCCTTGCATGGAGGGGGCTAGCAGCCTGTCGGAGAGAGTACTTTGATAGCTTTGTTGCCGACAAAACGATGCGATTTTAGGCAATTACATGATACAATTGACATTATGATCACCACACTACTTGCAAACACGATCTGTTTTCGATGGGATCGAGCCTTTCTATCCTCCCGTTGGCCTCTATTCCGGACCATCAGTGCAATGGGAGACAGCCTTCATACGTTAGCTACCTATCAACAAGCCCCTCATCAACACGTGCAACCGCTTCAAGTTGAAGACCAGGCATACCAGGCACCATTCTCCCGCCGCTGCCACCAGGCCACGCAGCGAGAACTGGCGGAAGCCCAGGATCTCCTTGATGATGCCGATGACCGGCTCGACCGTAGACTTCCGCAAGCTGTAGATCGCCTGACCGATCTCTGTCTTCAGCTTGTAGGCCATCTTGACAGTAGAGGGAATGAGATGGCTGGATTAGAAGCATTACAGTCTGTCCAATATGCAACAGTAAGGGGCGAGCGGTTTGCCATCATCAATGTAGACGATTGGGAAGCCTTGATTGAATGGCTGGAGACGTTGGAAGACATACAAATAGGCAAGCAAGCATTTGCCGAACTGAAAGCATTTGGCGGTGACCGGGAGCGAGCAGGTTGGTTACGATGGGATGATGTGAAAGAGGAGTTGGTGTGAACCGTTACACGGGCCGTTGAGGCATTGGCTGGTAATCCTCGTCATTCCAAAAGCAAAGCCCTGGATGTACCTGACTTTGATAACGTATACTACGCGCTTACTGTCACCTCGTCCACCACGCCGACGATCACGGCGCGCACGGCGCCCGGGTCGAGCCCCAGGATCTGCCGTGCTCCGTTGCCCTCGTCGATCACCAACACCGTGTCGCCGGGGCCGGCCTGCGCCACGTCCACCGCGATGTCATAGTAGCCGGTCTCCTGCCCGCGCAGGTCGACCCGGTCCACCAGCAGCAGCGTGCGCCCCTCCAGGTGCGAGATCTTGATCGTGGCGACCACCGTGCCGATGACCTTGCCGATGTACATCGTCAGTCATCCTCCGACGGGTAGTGCCAGACGGCGGTCGGCTGTTGGCGGCGCGGGCCGCGCTCGACTTCGACTTCGTCCACGATCCCCGTGATCGCCAGGTCCACCGGCACAAAGACCTCCGGCAGCGCCTGGGCCGCCTCCCGGCTGCCGACGACGAAGACGAGCTCACCGGGGCCGGCCTGGGCGGTGGCGTCGGCCGCGACGGTAGGCCGGCCCTGCGGGTTCAGATCCTCGTCCAGGAGTTGCACGACGAGGAACTTTATCCCCTCGAGCCCTTCGTACTTGCGGGTGGCGACCACCGTGCCGATCACGCGCGCGAACTTCATTCCACCTCTGAAACCCTGGCGAAGGTTACGAATAGCGCTGGCAAACAGGACCATTCCCAGCACGCAAAGATGCCTTCAGCCTGGAAACTACTATCCAACCTTCGCAAGGGGTGCCGCAATTTCATAGCCTGTCTACCACTCTGGTTCGGAAGCGCGTGGCATCAGCGACGTTCTCCCACATCTCCGGGTGCAGTTGCGGGATGACGACCTGCCGCACCAGCAAGTCGGGCCGTTCCAGCACGCCCACGCCGATCTCGACCGCCGCTTCCACGTCGGCGACCAGGCCGGAGAAGAACACGATGCCCTTGCCTCCCAGCCCATCGGCCAGCCGCACCTCGACCAGCCGCACCTCGGCCCCCTTGATGCCTGCGTCGGCGGCGTGAATGGCGGCCGCGACCGTCGTCGTCTCGACCACGCCCAGCGCGTCCGTGACCTGCGGCACGCGTCCCCCACCGATGGCCTCGACCACCTCCGGGTGCACCTGCGGCAGGTAGACGAAATCCACGGCGGCCGCGCCACCTACCTCGCGCCCGGCCGCCAGCGACTCCTCCACGTCGGCCACCTGCCCCCCGATCAGCACCAGGTACTTGCCGGGCTGTACCGTGCCCGCCTTGATCACGTCGATCGGGGCGCGCTTGACCATGGCATCGGCGGCCTGGATACCGGCCGCGATGCTGCTGAACTCGAGCAAAGCCAGAGCTGGTTCAATCATGTGCGTAATGCGTGAAACGTGATGCGTAAACCGTGGCCACGTCCAGCGCCCATCCGAAATCCGTCTTAATCCTGCCTATCCGTTGTCATCCCTATACGATCCGGAAGGCATCCTTCAGCACACAGCGGCGGATGCGGCTGAAACTGATCGGGTTGGTGATCCCCTCGCCGGTGGGGCTGGCGATGGTAAACGAGCAAAAGCCCTCACCGCCGTAGCCGACGCCGGCACACGAAGGGCCGTTCTTGACAAAGATGCTGCAGTCCATCTCGCACGCCATGCGGCTCAGGTGATCCAGGTTCTTGGAGTGCATCACGGCCGTGTGCCGGAAGCCGCGCTCGGCCACCTTCGCCAGGTCAATGCCCTCGTCCGCGTCGCGCACGCGGACCAGCGGGACGATCGGCATCATCTGCTCCGTCAGCACCAACGGGTGGTCACGCTCCACCTCTGCCAACACCAACCGGATTTCATCGCCCACGTCGACGCCGATCTCCTTGAGCAGCACGCCGGCGTTCTTGCCGATGAAGGCCTTCTCCATCGTGCCGGGCTGCCCGGCCGCCGGGACCTGCGTGAAGATGGACTTGATCAACCGGTTGAGCTGCCAGGAGTTGATCTCGTACGCGCCGTGGTTGCACATGACACGCTTGAGGTCGTCGGCGATGGAGGCGACGGCAAAGATTACCTTCTCGTCGATGCAGATGATGTTGTTGTCGAAAGACGCGCCACGCACGATATCGCGCCCGGCCTGCTCCAGGTCGGCCGTCTCGTCCACCACGACCGGCGGATTGCCCGGGCCGGCACAGACCGCTCGCTTGCCGCTCTGCATCGCCGCGTGCACCACCCCCTCGCCGCCGGTGACGGTCAGCAGGTTCACGTCCGGGTGATGCATGATCTGCTGGGCACTCTCGATCGTAGGTTCAGCTACGGCACAGACCAGGTTGGGCGGCCCGCCGGCCTCGACGATGGCCTCGTGCATCAATTGCACCGCGTGGTTGGAGCAGGCGCGAGCGCCGGGGTGTGCGTTAAAGACGACGGCGTTGCCCGCCGCCACCATCCCGATGGTGTTGCAGATGACGGAGGACGTGGGGTTGGTGCTGGGGATAATCGAACCGATCACGCCGTAGGGCGCGTACTCGACCAGCGTCAGGCCGCCGTCGCCAGTCCAGGCGGTCGGGGTGAGGATTTCGGTCCCGGGCACCTTGTTGGCGTTGAGCAGGTTCTTTTGGATCTTGTCCTCATAGCGGCCCATCCCCGTCTCTTGCCAGGCCTCGTAGGCCATGAGTTGCGCGTTCTCCCGCGCCACGCGGCGGATATGGGCGATCATCTGCTCACGCACCGACAACGGCATATCCCCCAGTTGCACGTAGGCCTGGCGCGCGGCCGCCACGGCATTATCGACGTCGGGAAAGAGATTGTCACCGTGGCGCAACGCCGGGGCGGGTGGGGGAGGCTGCGTGGTATCCGGCAACTCGGGCGGCGGGCCGTGACGCACGCGCTCCCCCTGGCGCAACTCGGCCATCACCTGCCGGACAATGGCGTCGATACGAGCGTCGTCAATCATCACTCGGCCTGAGCCTTGTCGTACTTTACGACACCGTCGACCTCCAGCGTGTCCACGATTGCCATAATGACGGCGTCACATGGACGTCTGTCCGTCAACTTTGTCTGGCGCGCGGAACTGCCGGTGGCGTACAGCACCACCTCGCCCATCCCAGCGCCAACGGCGTCCGCCGCGACGCGGTAGCCCCCCGTCTCCTGGCCCTCAATGTCGAGTTGCTTGAGCACCAGGAACTTGAGCCCATCCAGAGTCGGCTCCTTACGCGTGGCGACCAGCGTGCCCACGACTTTGCCTAATAACATTTGGAACTCCGTAGACGTAATACGTGAAACGTGAAACGTGATTACGTTCCTACACTGGGCGAAGGTCGTTAGATGAGCCCTTCCTGCCCCTTGTCACCCGGTCACCTTATCACTATTCGCTCTCCGCAGGCGGACGCCCCAGCGGCAGTGTGCGGTCCACGTTGGCGTGTGGGCGCGGGATGACGTGGATGGCGACGACCTCGCCCACCCGCTCGGCCCCGCGCGCGCCGGCTTCGACAGCCGCCTTGACAGCCGCCACGTCACCGCGCACGACGGCGGTCACGTAGCCACCCCCGGTCTTTTCGTAACTCACCAGCTCGACCTTGGCCGCCTTGACCATGGCGTCAGCCGCCTCGACCATGGCGGGAAAACTCTTGGTTTCGATCATGCCCAATGCTTCAGTCATGGTATCCTCCTGACAATGGGTTGACCTGACAGGTTTAGTTTACTTGCAAGAACCTGTCAGGTCTGGTGACGCTAGACACGGCGCTGGGTTTCGATCACGCGCCCGCTGACGCCCTCGATAGCGGCGACGGCCGCGCCGTAGCCTGCCATGATGTCACGCTCCTCGCCGCCCAGGTAGACGCGCCCGAAACTGCCGAAAGCGAGCACCTCCAGAATGTTGATGTGGGCGGCCTTCTCCGCCTCGTTCGCTGCCAACGCGGCGTAACCCGCCGGCTCCACCTCGAGCACGTACAGCGTCTGTCCCGCCAGCAACATGTGGCCGTGGCGCATGCGGTTGATGAGCTGCACCTGGTGGGCGTCTACGTGGCGGATGACCTGGCTGGAGACAACCCGGGGCTTGATGCGGTCCGATTCCTTCAAGCCGAGCGCATCCAGGATCGCCGCGCCGGCCGCCCGTACTTCGGCCTGCTCCTGGTGATGCACCTCGAGCAGGCCAAACAGCCGCTCGACGATCTGCATGGCAGGGCGAACCCGGGTGGATTTCAGCGCAATGTCGGTGATGCGATTGATCTCAATACCCGGCGAGATCTCCACCCACAGCGACGTGTCATTGGGCAGCGGCAGGAAACCCCGCGCCACCGTGCCCAAGAACCCCGCGTGCTGCGGCTGCAAGCTGTCCAGGAAGACGTACGTGCGTAAATCGACTGCCATCCGCGCTCTCCTTCGTGCCCTTTATGCCTCTCGCCTCTTTCGTGATTACTTTTCAGCTTCTTGCATGATCCTTACGCTGGCACTGGCGCCAATCCGGCTGGCACCTGCCGCGATCATCTTTTGCGCATCGTCGTAGGTACGGATGCCCCCTGCCGCCTTGACGCCCATCGTGGGGCCAACCACACGTCGCATCAAGGCGACATCCTCCAGCGTAGCGCCGCCCGGTCCAAAGCCTGTGGAGGTCTTGACAAAGTCGGCACCCGCCACCTTGGCGAGCTGGCAGGCGACCACTTTCTCCTCGTCGGTCAACAGCGCCGCCTCGATGATCACCTTGAGGATCGCATTGCCGGCGTGAGAGGCCCGGGCTATGGAGGCGATGTCACGCTCCACCACTTCATAATCCTTGGACTTGAGCGCACCGACGTTGATCACCATGTCGACCTCGGAGGCACCCTCGCGAACGGCCTGCTGAGCCTCGAAGACCTTGACCTCGGTGGGCGTGGCCCCCAGTGGAAAGCCGACGACGGTACAGACGGGAACGCCGCTGCCCTTCAGGAGCTGCGCACAGAGCTTGACGTTGGCCGGATTGACGCACACCGAGGCAAAGCTGTATTTGCGCGCTTCGTGACACAGTTGCGCGATCTGATCCTGCGATGCGTCAGGCTTGAGCAACGTGTGATCGATCATGTGGGCCAGGCTGCCGTCGGTCGGCATGATGCCCAACGTGCTGGCGATACGATCTGCCCCAGCGTTGACCACCGGCTGCACCCGTTCCACATAGTTGTGGGCCGAGATGGGGGGCACACCGGCGCCACCAGCCCCCGCATCGGTCTTCTCCTGCTCTTCCTGCACCAGGATCAACACCTGCCGGGTGATCTGTTCAATAATGCGCTCTATCGTTGCCTCATCCAGATTTCTCATCGCTCATCCCAGCGCTGCTCTTGAAGAAGCGCCGTTCGATCTCCATGATCTTGTTCACCCGCCGCGCGTGCCGCCCGCCGCCGAAGGGAGTCTCAAGCCAGGTCTTGACGATCTGCCGGGCCAGATTGGGGCCGATCAGCCCTGCCCCCAGTGTCAGCACGTTAGCGCCGTTGTGCTCGCGGCTATTCGAGGCGGTGGCCTGGTCGTAGCACATGGCTGCGCGCACGCCCGGGACCTTGTTGGCTGCCATGCACGAGCCGATGCCCGCGCCGTCCACGACGATGCCACGCCAGGCACGCCCCTGGGCCACCAACTGTGCCACGGCAAAGCTAAAGTCCGGGTAATCCACCGAGCTGGAGCTGTCGGTGCCGCAATCCACGACGGCGTGGCCCAGCTCACCCAGGTAGCCCTTGAGCATCTCCTTTAACTCGTACCCGCCGTGATCGGCACCGATGGCAATAGTTCGCTCGGCTGCAGGGGCGGGGTCAGTACGCGGGACGTAACCCACCGACGGTGCGGACGCTGCTCCTGACTCCACCAGAGCCACGTGCCGGTCCAGGGCCACCTGCCGGGCCAGCGGAGTGATGAGCGCCCCCTGAGGGACGGCGAACTGCCCTCCAACCGGCACGGCGTGGACGTCCGCCTCGGTCACCAGGGGCCGGGCTGCTGCCGGCCGGGATCCTGGCGTCATGCCCAACGTGCGGTAGACCACACGGCGCACCATTTGGCGAACATGATCCTCGTCCAGCACCCCGACCTCCCACCTATCGCTCGAAAACCCAGGCTCAGATTATAGCACCACCGGGCACGGAAGCCAAACCGTGAAACCTAATCCCCCTGATCAGTAGCCTCCGGGAACGTGTAGTGTGCCACCAGACTCCATTGCTCCGGCGGCCAGTAGCAGAGCCACGCTTTCCCGATAATGTTCTCCCTGGGCAGCACCCCCCAACTGTGCGAATCGCTAGAGTTGCTGCGATTGTCCCCCAAAACAAAGTATTCCCCTTCTCCCAGGCCCCACGCACCGGCGTATGATCCAGGACTGGCGATGTAAGGTTCCTCAAGGAGGATACCATCTATCCAGATACCCCTGTCCCGGATCTCCAACTGCTCCCCCGGTAGCCCCACGATGCGCTTGATATAATCGTCGGAGGGATTATTGGGCGGCTCGAAGACGATGACGTCGCCCCGTTCCGGCGGATGAATCCAGTAGACCAGTTTGCCTATCACGAGATACTGCCCATCGTGCAGCGTTGGCTCCATGCTGGAGCCGCGTACCTGAAAACGACCCGTGGCCGTGTTGAGAACCAGGAAGATGATGACGGTCAACAGGATAGTCTCCAACGTCTCGCGTAACAGTGAACGACCGCCAAAAGCGCGAGCAAGCGAGACGCGTTCGCCATCCGGGGGACGTTGGTACCCCGAGTCCGTCAAAGGGACTTGCTCAACCTGTGCCTCTTCGGGTTGGAGTTCCTCCAATGACACCCCTCCACTCTCCAATTTAGTCCGTGCATTATAGTACAGGTGCGGGAGACAGGCAAACCCCAGGATGAGGTGCTTATTCACGCAGCCAGGCGTGCAACAGGTCAGCGATATCCTCGAAAATAAAGTCTGGGCCAAAGGCCTCGGCCTCCGCTCGACCGCTGATTCCCGATAGCACGCAGATCGTGATCAGCCCTGCCCTCTGCCCCCCCAGGATGTCGCTCTCCAGCCGGTCGCCGATGGTGGCCGTCGTCTCCGGCCTGGCGCCCATCTGGGCCATGGCCAGTTGGAACATCGCCGGCTCGGGCTTGCCGATGACCCTCGGCCTGACGCCGGAGGCCGTCTGCAACGCGACGATGAGTGAACCCGTGCCCGGCCAGAGTCCTTCGTCGGTAGGATAGGTAGGATCCAGGTTGGTGGCGATGAAACGAGCTCCGCCACGGATGAGCAAAGTGGCCCGCTTGAGCTTGTCATAGGTCACGTCCCGATCCATGCTGGCAACCACCAACTCGACGTTCTCGTCAGCCAGGACGAAACCCTCCTCCACCACCGCTTCCCGAAACGCGGGCGAGCCAAAGACGTGCACCCGGGTCGCCGGCGGGTACTCACGCGCCAATGTACGCGCCGTCGCCTGCCCCGAGTTCAACACCTCCTCCGGGGAGATCCGCACGCCCATGCGCGCCAGCTTGTCCACGTATTCCTGGGGAGTGCGGGTCGAGTTGTTCGTCGCCAGGATGAAGGGGATCGGCCGCTTCCTCAGGAATGCGAAGAACTCGTGTAGACCTGGCAGCGGGCTATCGCCCCGATAGAGAACGCCGTCCATGTCAACGATCAGATGAGCGATTTGGGCCAGTTTCTTCATATCAACAGATGTAGATTCTCTAACGTGTCCTTCAACTCGGCCCGCAAATCATACCACCGGGGTTCAAGTTGTCAAATTTCTTCACGCGTTTCGAGAATGTTGCATTTTACACCATCTTGGTATATCCTACAGGAGGAGTGCGCGCGAAAGGATATTGACTTTTCCTCGCCTCCCCGGTAGAATGGGGACAGATCGTCGGTCTCAAATCTCAAACTCAAATCGCAGACCCCAAATTCCTAGCCCCTGCTTGTGGAGAAAGACATGGACAATGTACCCTCCATCCTGATCTTGGATACCAACGTAGCCTTTGCCACTATGCTCCAGGAAAGCCTGGAGCAAGGCGGCGAGTACCGCGCCACCGTGGCGGCCAGCGGCGATGCGGCACTCCAAGAACTGGCCGCCGCCGGGTTTGATCTCGCCATCGTGGACCTGGGCCTGACCGACCCAGACGGGGCCACGCTTGCCCGTGCGCTGCGACAGCAGCAGGCCGATCTGCACCTGATGCTGATCCCGCTTATCGGCGACGAAATCCCGCCTGAACTGGCCGACCTGCAAGTGCAAGGCGTGCTACCCAAACCGTTCTTCCTCCCTGAATTGCCGGAACGCATCGCCGATGCACTGGCCCGGCCCGTGGGCGAGGGCCCAGGCAGCGCTGGGGCTACAGTCGCAGAGCCAGGCACGGGGCCCGGCCGGTTGGCCGTGCAGGAGGAGCTCATCCCAGAGATCGTCCAGGAGATGAACGTGCTGGCTCGAGAAATCAACGCCGAAGCCGTGATCCTGACGTGCGCGGGGAGTTTGATCGCCCACACCGGCCGGCTCTCGCCCGAGGATGCGAACGGGCTGGCGCAGGTCGTCGACGACAGTTGGCGTACCTCGGCCCGTGTGGCGAAAATCCTGGGCCGGGAGCAACTGCGCTTCGAGCAGAGCGTCGAGGGCGGCGAGCACATGTTTTACTCGCTGGCCGTCGCCGAGGACATCATCCTCTCGGCCGCCCTGCGCGCCAGCGTCCCGCTCGGCCTGATTCGCCTCCGGACCAAGACAACAGCGGAAAAACTGCGCGCCCTGATCGGCGCCACCCAATGACCGGCATCGCGCATCCAGTATCCAGCATCTAGTATCCAGCACCAAGGAGCAGTATGCCCCCAGAGAAGAAACTGGTCCTGATCGACGGCCACGCCCTGGCCTATCGCGCCTTCCACGCCCTGCCCGGCGACATGAAAACCTCGCAGGGGGAGTTGACCAACGCCGTCTACGGATTCACCTCCATGTTGCTCAACGTCCTGCAGGAAGAGCAGCCCACCCACATCGCCGTCACGTTTGACAAGGGCCTTACCTTTCGGCACGACGTGTACGCTGACTACAAAGCCCACCGTGCCAAGATGCCCGAGGATATGCGCTCCCAGATGGAGCGCATCCGCCAGGTGGTGGAGACGCTGGACATCCCTGTGTTTGAACAGGAAGGGTACGAGGCGGACGATTTGCTGGGGACGCTGGCCCGCCAGGCGGAGGAGCAGGGAGTTGACACGCTCATCGTCACCGGCGACATGGACCTCCTGCAACTGGTGGACGAACACACCCACGTCCTCACCTCCCGCTGGCGTTTCTCGGACACGGTGGTCTACGACCTGGAAGGGGTCCAACGGCGCTACGGGCTGCCCCCGGCGCAACTGATCGAGTTCAAGGCACTGGTGGGCGACAAGTCGGACAACATCCCAGGCGTGCCCGGCGTCGGCGAGAAAACCGCCGTCCAGTTGCTTCAGCAGTACGGCTCGCTGGAGGGTGTCTACGAGCACCTGGACGAGGTCCAGGCCCGCTTTCGGAACAAACTGGAAGCGGGGCGGGATCTGGCCTTTCTCAGCCGCCGCCTGGCGACTATCGTGCGCGACTCGCCGGTGCAACTCGATCTCGACGCCTGCCGCGTGCGTGCCTTCGACCGCGAGCGGGTGATGGATCTTTTCCGCCAGTTAGAGTTCCATTCGCTGGCCCAGCGGTTGTCGGAGCTGGAGCAGCTCCAACCCGCGGGAGCCCCCGCCGCCACGGCGGCTCCGCACCAACTCAGCCTGTTCGGCGAAGGCCCCAGCGCAGCGCTGGAGGACGCCGCCCGCCGTCTGGCTGCGACCACGGGGAAGCCGGGGGGGACCCCCGGTGCCGACTACCAGATCGTCGCCAGCGAGGAGGCTCTCCGCCAGTTGGTGGAACAGTTGCAGCGCGCGCCAGCGCTGACGCTCGACACCGAGACCACTCACACCGATCCGATGCAGGCCGATTTGGTCGGCATCGCCCTCACCGATGCTCCCGAGCGAGGCTACTACGTTCCTGTCGCAGCTCCGTCCGGTGACCCGCAACTGCCGGTGAGTATGGTGCTCGATGCCCTGGCTCCATTACTCGGCGACCCGAAACAACCCAAATACGGCCACAACTTGAAATACGACCTGGCGGTGCTAATACGGGCCGGAGCGCAGCTTGAGGGCCTGGCCTTTGACACGATGGTCGCCGAGTGGCTTGTCAACCCGGCCTCCAAGAACCTGGGGCTCAAGAACCTGGCCTGGGCGCGGCTCAAGCAACAGATGACGCCGATCACCGACCTCATCGGCAAGGGCAAGGACCAGGTGACCATGGACCAGGTGCCGGTCGCCCTGGCGGCCCCGTACGCCTGCGCCGACGTGGACATGACGCATCGCCTGGTTACGATCCTTGCGGCAGAGCTGGAGGAAAAGCACCTCCGGGCGTTGTTCGACGAGGTGGAGATGCCATTGATACCAGCGCTGGCAGCGATGGAGATGGCTGGCGTGTGGCTCGACGTCGAACAGTTAGCGCGAATGTCCGACGATCTGGCCAAGCGGCTGGGCGAACTGGAGGCCCGCATCCAGGAGATGGTCGGCTATGCCTTCAACGTCAACTCGACCCAGCAACTCTCCGACGCCCTGTTCCAGACGCTGGGACTGCCCACACAGGGGCTGCGGCGCACGAAATCCGGCCACTTCTCGACCGCAGCGGGGGTGCTGGAGCGGATGCGGGGCAAGCACCCCGTGATTGACCTCATCCTGGAGCAGCGGGCGCTGGCCAAGCTGAAATCCACCTACGTGGATGCACTGCCCCGGCTGGTGAACCCGCGCACCGGGCGGCTGCACACCTCGTACAACCAGACCGGCACCGTCACCGGGCGCATCAGTTCGAGCGATCCCAACCTGCAGAACATCCCCATCCGCACAGAGCTGGGGCGGCAGGTGCGGCGGGCCTTCGTCGCGGCACCCGGCTGGCAACTGGTCGCGGCTGACTATTCACAGGTAGAGTTGCGGGTGATGGCCCACATCTCCGGCGACGAAGGGCTGCTGGGGGCTTTCGCGCGGGGCGAGGACATCCACGCCAGCACCGCCGCCGCTATCCTGGGCGTCCCGCTGGGAGAAGTGACGCCCGACATGCGGCGGCTGGCAAAGGCCGTGAACTTTGGCCTCTCCTATGGACAGACCGCCTACGGGCTGGCGCAGGCGACCGGCCTGACACAGGCCGAGGCCGAGAACTTTATCAAGGCCTACTTTGAGCGCTTCCCCAAGGTGCGGGAGTACATCGACCGCACCAAGGCGCTCGCCACGCGGCAGGGATACGTGGAGACGCTGCTGGGGCGGCGACGCTACTTCCCCGAGTTACTACCAGGCAGCCAGGCCACCCACAACGTGCGCCAGGCCGCCGAGCGCATGGCGATCAACGCACCGATCCAGGGGACCGCCGCCGACATCATCAATATCGCGACGATCCACCTCCATCGGGCGCTCCAGGAACGCGGCCTGCGGGCGCGGATGATTCTGCAGGTGCACGACGAACTGGTCGTCGAGGCACCGGATGAAGAGGTCACGACCGTCGCGCCGCTAGTGCGCGAGATTATGGAGGACGCCTTCGATCTCAAGGCCCCCCTGAAAGCCGACCTCAAGGTGGGACAGAACTGGGAGGAGATGTAGCTATAAAGACCATTCTATGCTACGGTGACTCGAACACGTGGGGGTGGAACCCCGTCACCCTGGAGCGCTACGCCAGGGACGAGCGCTGGCCGGGCGTGCTTCGGCAAGAACTCGGAGATGGGTACCTCGTGATTGAAGAGGGGCTACCCGGCAGGACGACGGTGTGGGACGACCCGATCGAGGGGTACAAGAACGGCAGGGAATACCTGATCCCCTGCCTGGAGACCCACGCGTCCATCGACCTGGTCATGGTCATGCTGGGGACCAACGACCTGAAGGTTCGCTTTTCCGTTTCCGCCTACGACATCGCGAACAGCGCTGGCGTGCTGGTGGACATCGTGCAGCGCAGCATGGCTGGTCCGGACGGCGGCGCGCCCAAAGTGCTGCTCATGGCCCCCCCGCCCCTCGGCAGGCTCACCGAGTACGCCGAGATGTTCGACAGGGCCAAACAAAAGTCCAAGAGATTCTCCAAGCACTACCAGCGGGTCGCCAGGGAATATGGATGCGCATTTTTCGACACCTCCAACGTCATCGTCTCCAGCGACGTCGACGGGGTGCACCTTGAGGTAGGCGAACACAAGAAACTGGGCCAGGCCGTTGCCGCCGTGGTGCGACATATGCTGGAGTAAACCCAGGTCACTCCTGGTTCCAGGTTTCAGGTTTCAGGTTTCAGGCCAGGGGCGTTCGATCTCCTGCTTGCTCAACTGCATCGGCGAGGCCTGTTCCAGCGAGAACGGTTTCAACCTCAGGCCGAAGCGAATCTCTTCGGGCGCGATCAGGTACTGGGGCAGCGTTGCGGGTCCGCAGCTTGCTCCGCCCAAACCTGACTGCCTGTAGTCCAGGTTGAGCGTGATCTCCTCACGCCGCTCCAGCTCGTGGGTGTGCCGGGCTTTGGCCAGGTCCCCGGCGGTAAAGTGATGGGCACTGACCTCGAGCAACGGATGGCTTCCATCCGCGGCAGTCCCCACGACCAGCAGGCCGATACCGCTCTCGTTCGTCAGTGACACCCACCGGGCGTCGGTCTTGTTCCCGTTTTCCTGGGGCGCGATGTACGGCACGTACTGGCCATCGACCGTCCCACTGTACACGCCGACCTGCGCCCCCATCTTGCGGTCCGCGTAGGTCTCGTGCGGCCCGCGTCCATACCAGGTGAAGCGCTCGTCCCCACCCGGCAGGGTCATCCGCACGCCTACCCTCGGCAACGGAGGCAAGCTCCCACTCGGCACGACGTGGACGTCCAACAACACGTCACCGCTGCCAAAGATAGCGTAGCGATACGCACAGGCGAAACCGTCCGTGTGGTCAGGCGCGCAAACAAAAGACCGCACCTCGACCTGGACAACCTGCGGTTTGAGATGATTCACGGTCACCTTCTCCACCCGATGCCGCAGTCGATCCAGCCCTGCCTCACGCCACTTTTTGGCCGATATCAGGTCTTTATTCCACTTGGGGCCTTCGTCGTTGTCGGTGGGCGCTCGCCAGATGTTCAGCGCCGGCCCTCGCTGGACCAGCTCCATGCCCCGGTACTGCCAGGAAGCAATCACGCCCTCCTGCTTGTCAAAGACCAGGCCCCAGTCCGGCCCGCGCAACGTGACGTCCCTCTCGGATTCTTTCAGTGCCAGCCCCGGCATGTCCACAATGCTCAAAACCGGTCCCGCCGGCACGTCGAACGGCACCCTGAACTGGGCCCAGGCCACCTCGTGTCCCGCCTCTGCCCAGGACATAGCCTGGGCCAGGTGGAAACTGATCGTCAGCCAATACTCGACACCTGGCTCCAACGCCGGTCTGTCGAACGGTATCGTCACCATCTCGCTGGCACCGGCAGGCGTGTCCAGGCGCGGCAATTGGCCCGTCTGCAGCACCTGGTCGTCGGCCGACAGCGTCCAGGAGACGTCCAGCCCGCTCAGGTCCGAAAAATGATGCCGGTTGACGATCTGGACTTGCCTCGCCAGCAGATCGACAGGCTCGACCTTCACGGGCTCCAGGGCCTTCTTGACCTCCCACAGGGCCGGCTGGGGTTCCCGATCGGGAAAGAGAGCTTGAGCACGGCGTCCCGGTAATCCTCATCCAGCTCCGTCCTGACCCACACGTCTCTCACGTGCACGGGAGGGACGCTGACCAGATACACGTCCCGATAAATGCCGCTCAGCCGCCAGTGATCCTGGTCCTCCAGGTAGCTCCCGTCGGACCAGCGATACACCTGAACCGCCAGGGTGTTGTCCCCCACGCGCACGTAAGGCGTGACGTTGAACTCGGCCGGCAGGCGGCTGCCCTGGCTGTAGCCCACCATCTCACCGTTCACCCACAGGTAGAACGCCGAATCAACGCCTTCGAATAGCAGAAAGACCTGCCGGCCGTCCCAACTGTCTGGTATGGTGAAATGCCTACGGTACGAACCGACCGGGTTGTCGTCCCGAGGAACACGCGGTAGATCGTCGATGGGAAACGGATACTGGACGTTCGTATACATGGGCACCCCGTACCCCTGTAATTGCCAGTTCCCCGGCACGGCGATCGTGCCCCACGCATCGGCAAAGCCCTCCCGATAAAAGTCTGCAGGGGCTGACGCCGGGTTGGGAGACCAGTGGAACTCCCAATCGCCGTTCAGCAGTCTGAAATAGGGCGACCTGCTGCGGTCGCCCGCCAGCGCGGCTTCCGCAACCGGATAGGGCACCAATGGAACGCGTGCGGGTTCCTTGTTCCGCCCCACAACCTGTGGATTTTCCCAGTCGTTGCTTTGGATATTGTCCGTCATGTATGCTCCTCCGTTGCAAGCCCCCCACGCAGTGGGGGGTTCCACCGACCCGCTTCCTATGACCTGCGCCCGGACCACCAGCGCCACAGATGATAGACCACCACGCCAACAAAGGCCCCGACCGCCATGTTGGTGACCACGGCCAAGGCACCAGTCAAGAGCGCCAGAACCAACCGCTCGCCGCGCAACTCGACGACCCGCCGGGCCAGTTGCCAGGCCACCAGGACCATCATGGCCCCCAGTATCGCCTCCGGAAAGGCCCGAAACAGCCCCAGCAGTGAATCGGCCATAAAGAGCCCCATCCCGATCTCGATCAGCCCCTCCAGGATACTGGCCCCCCCGGTGCGCGCGCCAAAATAGTACTGGCCGGCCAAGCCCCCCGCCCCGTGACACATCGGCATTCCCCCAAAGAAGCAAGCCAACGCGTTCATCACACCCATGTTGAGCACCAGTTTGCGCTCTGGCACGGCCTTCTCGGGGAAGTAGTCGCGGATGAGGGCAGCCGTCGCGATGGTCGCGTTGGTGAGGGTGAGGGGGATCTGGGCCAGGCCAGCCCCCATCAACCCGGATATCACCAGGCCGGGCTGCGGCCACGTCAGCGGAGGCAGCCGAAGACCGAAGCGAAGGACCTCGCCCGCCCGTCCTTGCCAGACGATGACGCCCAAGCCCAGCAGCACGAGCGCGATGGCGGCCGGCAGGTGCCGGTTCTCCCGCCGCAGCAGCGCGATAGCGAAGGCCACCAGTCCCAAGACCCACCACGTGTTCATCATCCGCAAGCCCACCAGCGCCAGTGTCACCCCCAACGCCAACTGAATGCCCCGCACGACACCCGGCGGTATCAGTGCCACGATCCGCTCGATCAGGCCACTGAGCGCCAGGACGAGCCAGAAAAGGCCCAGCGTCCAACCGGTGGTATAGATCAGAGCAGGCGACCACCGTTCGGCAATGGCGACGACGGCCACCACTTTTTTCGGCTCCAGGGGCATGGGCAGGCGATAGATGAGGCCCAGCGCGACGTTGACCAGCCCCATCATGACCAGGAATCCCGCCGGGTCCAGCCCACAGACGGCGATGTATCCCGCCGCCAGAGGGAGCAGCGTGCCAAAGTCACCCATCGCCCCGGCCAGCTCCCGCCGGTTGAACTCGAACTCCCCAATGCGCATTTATGATCCTCACAAGAAGAACTGGATTTGAGAGTACGCGCTAGCAGACATGGGGCGCCAGTTATTTGCTCACTTCTGCAGCGCAAGGTCGGGATCTGGCAATCCCTGGGGAGCATATAACCAGCGACGGATTGATGCCGTCAGTGAGTGGCACGACACAGCAGACAACTCACAATCTGCCCCACCTCCAGCACGTTCCCTACCACAAAGTCCACGTGCTCGTCGGGGACTGTGGCGAGGTCAGACCTGGGTGAATCCTCGGCGTGCGCGCTCGGTCGAGCCATCGAACCATCCGCGTCCACCAGCACCGTCGTCAGCCCCAGCCCTCTGGCCGGCCGCAGGTTGCGCGCCGTATCCTCGACCATGATACATTCTCGGCCTTGGGCATTCAGCAGCGCCAAGGTCCGCTCGTAGGCGTCATGGTGGGACTTGTTGCGCAAGCCCACTTCCTCGATGCCGATCACCTGCTCGAAACGGTCGGCCACGCCCAGCGCCCGCAGCACCCGCCAGCCGTACTCCGAGGTGGCGTTGGTGTAGATCGCCTTCCGCAATGGGACAACATCCAGCATTGCAGCCAGCGCCGGATTCGGGTCGAGGTACTCCTCCACCGGGACGTCGTGGACAAAGACCAGATAGTCGTGCGCACCCATGCCATGCTCGGCCATCAGACCGCCCAACGTGGTGCCGTAGCGGTGAAAGTACTCCCGCCGCCGAACGATCGCCTCCTCCCACGTCAGCCCCAGGTAGTCGTACAACCACATCTGGATGCGGCGGCCGACTTCGTGCATCAGCCCGGTATCGCGGGGGTAGAGCGTATCGTCCAGGTCGAAGATGATGTGTTTGAGCGTCATAGGTGCTCATTATACAATGACCAATGACCAATGACCAATGACCAATGAACCAATGGATGAAGCGGGGGATACGAGATAAGGAGGCAGGAAGAATGCAACGCATACTGGCCCGGTCCACCAGCGGGGTGAGCAGCGGATACGGATTTCCACCCCACGCGATCAGGCCCTGGCTGCAAACCCGGGCCTGAGACTCCTTCTAAGGGTGCAAGATGTACACATCCGGGTCATGCACGTTAGACGCTAAAACGTGCTGCTGGACGAAGCACATCAGCCGCCCGTAATCCGTGCACATTCGCGAGAGAAGCCTTCCATCACCTCCCACGCGTCGTTCTTCGTGCCCCTGTCCAGGATGTTATGCAATCTCCTTATGTGGGTATACGTCAAGATTCAGCGGTTTAAGCACACCGCCGATCAGTCGTTGCACCTGGTCTGGTGTAAGCGGCGCTCTCAGTGAAAAGCACCCCCCCCCCGCCTGTGTAGAGGACTCCCCCCTCGAACTCCATCAAGAACGAGGGGTCTACCAGGTGTGCCTCAATGCCATCTAGCTCTGTCTTCAGAGCCTCTGGCCGGTAGATATACTCGGCGAAGCTGTCATCTTCTCGTTTGAAGGAGATGATTACCTCATCTACCTCCAACGTGTCAACGAGCAAGCACAGGAACTGCTTGATTTGACCCGGCGGAATTTCAAAACTCATCCCCCCGGGCGTGATTCCTGCGTACACCTCAGGGTCAGTCGCCCCGCTGGTGGACAGGCCACGAATATAATTCAGCACGCCCGCCAACCGGTCGGCTGGCACTTGGCGGACGGCATCCAGGATGGCCCTCTCCACTTGATCGATTATGGCCATAGATCTGTCCAAGCCCACGGGGGCAAAATCAACCATCAACCACTAGTTGCGTCCATATTGTAGCCCCTTTCGGAAGAACGTCAAGAACTAAAAACTGATGCCCGGCAGCGCGAGGTGCCAGGCATCAGGCAAGACAATGAGCACAGGGCAGCTAACTGCCGGTCAGCAATGTTAACAGTGCCGGCAGCACCTCCTGTGGGTCCGCCTCCAGGCACAGATCAGCCACCCGGAAAATTGGAGCATCCGGGTCTGGGTGTATGGCGACGATGTACTTGGCGCCTTCGATGGCGGCGTTGTGGAACGTGTCCCCCCGGATGCCCACCGCCACGTACACCTGCGGTGCAACCGTCGCGCCACGCACATCCACGATCTGCTCGGGGCCGATCCAGCCCGCGTCCCGCGCTCCCCGGTCGCCGGCCACCTGGCCGCCCAGCGCCGCCGCCACACGCTTGACCATCTCGAAATCGCCTGCCTGCCGACCAGCGGCCACGATCACTGGAGCCTGGGCAAGCGGCACCGGTGGCGGTTCAAATCCCTCGGCCGGACCCACGACACGCACGGCCGGCTCCACCGGCTCGATCTCGAGCATCGTGGGCTCTCCCCTGCGGTAGGGGTCGAGGAACGGGACAGGGAAAGCCCCTGGCTCGACAGTGAGAAACTGGGGCCGAGCCTCGGGACAGGCCGCGATCTCAAAGCACTCTCCACCGTAAATGGGGAAGGCACACTGCACCGTCCGAGTGACCTCGTCCAGCGTGGCCGCCGTCACGTGCTCGATCAGCCCACACGCCGCGCGCTGCGCCAGCCGCGCCGCCAGTTCTTGCCCCGCACCGGTTGCGCCAAAGATGACTACCTCCGGTTGCTCCGCCTCAATGAGGCCAGACAGCACCTTCAGGTAGGGCCTTAACGCGAACCGAGCCAACGAGGGATGGTCGGCCACGCGCACCCCATCCGCTCCCGCCTGGTAGAGCGTCTGTGCCAGATCGGCCACACCCTCACCCAGCAGGACCCCGTAGACGTAGGCCCCGAGCGAGTCGGCCAGGTTGCGGGCCGCGCCCAGCGCCTCCAGCGTCACCGGGACCACTGTGCCGTCCAAGACTTCGGCCACGACCCAGATACCGCCGCCTCCGGCCTCCGCCTCGGCACCCTCTGCTTCGGGGGCTTCCTCCTGTTGCGCCATCAACAAGTCGAGATATGATGCATCCATCGCACCCTCCTTACCGCCGCAACCGCTGCCGGAGTGCGTCGGCCAGCACCTGGGCCATTTCCTCGGGCGTGCCACTCGCGCGCGCTCCGCGCTCGCGCTCCGGTGGAAAGTCCTGCCCCCGCCGCTCCACGAGCGGCGTGAGCGCCTCGGCGTCCACCAGGTCATTCACGTCCCATTGCTCCAGCGCCGCCGCCAAATCCCCCACACCCTTATAGACGTTAATCAACCGCACGCCATCCGGGTAGCGGGGCCTGAGCACCCCCGGTAAGACCGTCACGACGGCCGGCAGGTCCGCCTCGACGGTCACGTAGCCGGTGCCTTCCCTGAGGACCGCCTGCACGTGCCCGTCAGCCACCTCGACCGCCCAGGCGCCGGCGATCTGGGGCCAGCCCAGAACCTCGGCCAGCCGGAGCCCCAGTTGGCCCTGCCCGGTGTCCATTGTGGTCGCGCCGGTCAGAAGCAAGTCCGCGCCCCCTAACCGCTCCACCGCCGCTGCCAGCACCCGGGCCATCACCGCGTCGTCGGCCTCTCGGAAGCCATCGCCGGTCAGGTATACCGCCCGGTCGGCGCCGGCGGACAGTGCCTGGCGGAGCACGTCGTCATCGGGCAGCGGTGCCCGGGGAAAGGCCACCACCTCAACGCTAGGCGACCGCTGCGGTCGCACGAGGTCCTTGATACGCAGCGCCGCCTCCAACGCGCACCGATCCGCTGGCTGGAGTAGATACTCCTCCCGGTTGACGAACATACGACCTCGCCGCCGGTTGAACACGATGCCGCCGGGGTCGAGGACTCGTCCCAAAACTGCGATCACTCTCATGGGCAACTCCTTTATCGAGCATCCAGCACTATGGCCTGATCCGCACGCCGTGCTCGCGGAAGATACTGCTGGCGATGACGATGCGCTGAATCTCGTTGGTGCCCTCAAAGATCTCGGCGATGCGGGCGTCACGGAAAGCCCGGTCAATGGGAAAGTCGCGCGAGTACCCCAGTCCACCGTGGATCTGCAATGCCATGTCAATGGCCCGCGAGGCCACCTCAGAGCCATACATCTTGCACATCGCCGCCAGTTGGCTGAAGGGCTGGCCGGCGTCCACCATCCAGGCCACCCGATAGACCAGGCTACGCAGCGCCTCCACCTCCGTGGCCATGTCGGCGATCATCCACTGGACCGACTGCTTGTGCGCCAGCTCCGCCCCAAACTGCTTGCGGGTCTTGGCCCAGCGGACCGCCCAGTCCAGCGCCGCCTGGGCGCCACCCAGGCAGGCCGCGCCCAGCGTCAGCCGGCCCATGTCCAGCGATTTCATAAAAGTGACAAAGCCTTCGCCCACCTTCCCCAGCACGTTCCCGTGGGGGACCCGCAGTTCCTCGAACACCAACTCTGCGGTGCTCGTGCCCCGGATACCCATCTTGTCCTCTTCCCGGGCCACCGAGAAGCCTTCCCAATCGGTCTCGACGATAAAGGCCGTGACACCGCCACGGGCCCCCAACGCAGGATCTGTCACCGCCATGACGGTGATGATGTCTGCGTAGCCACCGTTGGTGATAAAGACCTTGCCCCCGTCCAGGATCCAGGAATCCCCCTCCCGCACCGCGCGGGTGCGGATGTTGGCCGCGTCGGACCCGGCATTGGCCTCGGTGAGGCCGAAGGCGGCGACCTTCTCCCCACGGGCCAGCGGGACCAGGTATTTCCGCTTCTGTTCCTCGTCGCCATCCAGGTGGATCGCCATCGCGCCGATGCCAATGTGGGCGCCGACGTTGGTCGCCGTGGAGGTGCAAATCCGGCCCAGTTCCTCCATCAGGATGCAGTAGCCGGCCTCGCCGGCTCCCATGCCGCCGTACTCCTGCGGGAAGCAGACGCCCAGGAGACCCACCTCGCCGAGTTTACGCATGACCTCGACGGGCACTCTGTGCTCGCGGTCGATCTCCGCGGCGATGGGGGCCACTTCGTTCTCGGCGAACTCCCGGATCATCCGGCGTAGCGCGACGTGCTCCGGAGAAAATGAAAAGTCCATCTACCACCTCCTAAGGCACGATCTCAACGTCCCGCTCGGCAAAAATCCGCTGAGCGACCCGGACGTGGTGCAGTTCCGTCGGCCCGCCGATGATGCCGAGCGCACGAGCGTCGCGGTACTTGCGGGCCATCGGATAGTCCTCCATGTAACCGTAGCCGCCCATCACCTGGACCATGCGGTTGGTGACGCTGCGAGCGACCTGTGCACCGAACGCCTTGACCACCGACGCATCGAAGGAAAAATCCCCTCCCTGATCCACCAGCCAGGCGGCGTGGTAGACCAGGTAACGCAGTGCCTCGACCTCGGTGAACGCCCCGGCCACGTAGGACTGGATGGCCTGCTTCTTGGCGACAGGGACGCCGAACTGAACCCGCTCGGTGGCAAACTGGGCCGCGACGTCCACGGCGTCCTCCGAAACGCCCAACCCGGCCGCTGCCAGCGCGACCGCCATACGGTCCTGCGCCCGCTGTGCCACTGTCCACCCCTCACCAGGCGCGCCAAGTCGATTGGCCTGCGGCACCCGGCAGCCCTCCAGGTAGATCGTGTTGAAGGTCACACTGCGCAGCCCCAGCGTCGGTTCCCGGTAGCCTACGGTCAGCCCAGGCGTGTCCTTGGGCACCAGAAAGGCTTCAAGCCCCTCCGCTCCATGGGCAAAGACGAGGAAGAGACCCGCGATTCCGCCGTTGGCGACCCAGGTCTTGACCCCGTCCAGGATCGCATCGTCGCCGTCGGGCACGGCCTGGGTCTGAATGGTGCCCCCATTCTGATGGGCCGCATTCCGATGGGTCCCACTCTGATGAGCCGCGTCACTTCCGGCGTCCGGCTCGGTGAGCGCGAACGCGCCAATCATCTCGCCGGCCGCCATCAGCGGGAGCCATTCCTCCTTTTGGGCATCGGTGCCGTGCTCCAGGACGCTCATCGCCACCAGGCTCACGTGCGTGGCCAGCGTCACGGCGGTGGACATGCAATCCCTGGCCAGCGTCTCGACGAGCAGCGCGTAACTTACGGTATCCAACTCCGCGCCGAAGTAGTCTTCCGGCAGCGTCGCACCCAGGAAGCCCTGGTTGGCCGCTTTGCGAAGCACGTCCAGTGGCGGCTTTTCCTCGTGGTCCATCTCCTCGACTTTGGGCGCGACCTCTTTGGCGGAAAAGTCCCGGAACATGGCGCGGAACATCTGCTGTTCTTCGCTGAAGGTAAAGTCCATAGCCAGTCCTCCTGACCTGGTACACGGGCTGGGCAGCCTGGTAAATCGATACACCGGGCATACCAGCAATCGAACAACTATCCAGGGAACTCCGGCCCCGCGATGACATGATGAGTACGACACCAAAGCGGGGCCGGAGCCCCTCCAGGTAACGGTTCTGATCCCGGCGATGATGCTGCGTTGTTAGCTACGACGAGCGACGACGTGGCTGCGATGTGCGACGATGTAGCTGCGACCTCAGGCCCTTTGTTGGCGACGACGAGCGGCGATGTGGCTGCGATGTCGTCCGACCGGTACGATCGGCACCATTGTTGGCGACGATGGGCGACGATGTAGCTGCGACCTCAGGCCCTTTGGTGGCGACGATGTGCGACGATGTGGCTGCGATGTCGTCCGACCGGTACGGTCGGCACCATTGCTAGCAACGACGAGCGACGATGTGGCTGCGATGGTTAGTCCATTGTGGGCCACGGCATCAGAACACGTGCCTGCCAAACCAGTTAAAGTTCGTCACTTGTCCTTGAACTGCGGCTGTCGCTTCTCGAGGAAGGCACTGACCCCCTCGTGGATGTCCTCCGTATCGGCCAGGCCGACGAACTGATCCGCCTCGATCTTTAGCCCCTCCTCGATAGGGACGGCCAATCCTTCGGTGATGGCCCGCAGCGCAGCGGCGATGGGAAACTTGGATTTGGAGACAATCTTTCGTGCCAGGCCCCGCGCCTCCTTGACCACCGCCCCGGCCGGCACGACCTTGTTGACCAGGCCCAGCCGGTAAGCCTCCTGCGCGGTGATCATGTCACCGGTGAGGATCAATTCAACCGCCTTCCCCTTGCCGGCGAGGCGGGCCAGCCGCTGCGTGCCACCCCAGCCGGGGATGATCCCCAGGTTGATCTCCGGCTGCCCCAGCCGCGCCCGGTCAGAGCAGATGCGCACGTGGCAGGACATCGCCAGTTCCAGCCCACCGCCCAGGCAAAAGCCGTTGATGGCGGCGATGATCGGCTTGATGGCTTTCTCAATCGTGAGGTTTACCCCCTGTCCCCGCTCGATGAACTCGCGAGACGCGGCGTACCCCTCCTCGGGCTGATCCAGCAACGCCTTGATCTCCGGGATGTCCGCACCGGCGACGAAAGCGTTGGTCCCCCCGCCGGTGATGACGATGGCCTTGACGTCATCGTCCGCCAGCAATTCGTCAATCGCCCCCTCCAGCTCGGTCACCACCTGCTTGTTGAAGGAATTGACCGGCGGATGATCGATTGTCAGCACCGCGATCTTGTCCTCGACTTCGATCCGGATGTATTGCCACTCTCCCATTGTTCGCTCCTTATGCGTACTCGTGGAACCCTTTGCCCGTCTTCTCCCCCAGGTGCCCGGCGCGGACACGCAGCTTGAGCGGGCGGACAGGCCGGAAGCGGGGACCCAGATCCTCCGCCAGGGCCTCCAACGTCTCCACCATTGCGTCCAGGCCAATCTTGTCGGCGATGACCAGCGGGCCAACGCGCTCGCCGCCGTAGGTCATCCCCGTGCCGGCGACCATCGACATGTCAATGTCGGTGATGCTGGCGATGTTCTCCTGGACGCACAGCGCGGCCTCGTTGATCAGGGGGTACATCAGGCGTCCGACAGTAAACTTGGTGCCGGTGGGCACCGCGCCAGACTCTTTCAGTTCCTTGACCATCCCATTGACCGCGTCCGACTCGCCGCCGGGATGGTCGTAGAAGCCCGCGCCGGACTTTTCGCCTAGCCTCCCTGCCTCGACGAGTTTCGTGAACAGCGGGGCCGGACTCATCCGCTCACCGTATTCAGAGTAAAGATACTCCCCCACGTGGGCGCAGACGTCGAGGCCCAGCATGTCCATCAGCGTGAAGGGTCCCATCGGCATCCCCCACTTCACGATGGCCTGGTCAATCTCCGTCGCCGTCGCTGCCCCTTCCCCAAGCGCCTTGGTCGCTTCGTTGAGGTAGGGCATCAGGAGCCGATTCACCAGGAACCCCGGGCACTCCTGGACCACCACCGGGAGCTTGCGCAGGCTCTCGGCGAACATCACCACGTCGTCGATCGTCTCCTGTCCGGTATCGAGGCCGGGGATGACCTCGACCAGTTTCATGACGCTGGCCGGGTTGAAAAAGTGCATGCCGATCATCTTGTGGGGCCTGGCCGTGGCCGCGCCCATCTCGGAGATCGAAAGGGCCGAGGTATTGCTGGCAAAGACCGTCTGCTCGGGACAGACATCCTCCAGCTCCTTGAACACAGCCTGCTTGATCGCCATCTTCTCCGGCACCGCCTCGACGACGATGTCCACGTCCTCGAACTCGTCGTAGGTGAGCGTCGGCGTGATCAGGTCCAGTTTGGACTCCATGTCGCCGGCGCTCATCTTGCCCTTGTCCACCCGGCGCTGGTAGATGGAGCGGGCTTTCTCCATCCCCTTGTCCAACATGGCCTGGTCGATGTCCTTCAACACCACCGGCAGGCCGGAGTACGTGATGACCTGGGCAATCTCGCCGCCCATCGTCCCTGCGCCAACCACTGCGGCTTTGAAAATGTACATCTGACTCCCTCCTTAGTCCATTGGGATCCGTTCCAGAATCAAGCAACCTCCCTGGCCACCTCCGACGCACATCGTATCCAAGCCGTAGCGGGCCTCCCGCCGCTGCATCTCGTGGGTCAGCGTGGCGACCAGTTTGGCGGCGGTGCAGCCTACCGGATGACCGAGCGCAATCGCGCCGCCGTTGACGTTGACCTTGTCAAAATCCCAGTTATGCCCCTGCGCTTCCATCTCCTTGGCGTCAGCCAGCACCTGGGCGGCGAAGGCCTCGTTCAACTCGATCAAGTCGATATCGTCGAGGGTGAGGCCCGCCCGCTTGAGCGCCTTGGGCATCGCGAAGGCTGGGCCGATGCCCATGTAGGCCGGATCTACCGCCGCGTAGGCGTAGGTGACGATGCGGGCCGTCGGCTTGAGGCCCAGTTCCTTCGCCTTCTCAGCCGTGCAGACGATCATGGCGGCAGCGCCATCGGAGATGGGACACGCGTTGGCCGGGGTGACTGTGCCGTCTTTCTTAAAGACCGTCGGGTAGAGAGCCGCCTTCTGCACCGTCAGGCCCGGGTTGATCGTCTCGTCGTGGATGATCTTTTCCCGCGCGACCTCCCGCCCGGCCACTTTCTTGATCACCTCGACGGGGACGATCTCGTCGTCGAACTTGCCCATTCGTTGGGCCATGAACGCCTTCTTGTGGGACTGGATGGCGTACTTGTCCTGCTCCTCGCGGGAGAGATCGTACTTCTCTGCCAAGTTTTCGGCGGTGCGGCCCATGATCAGGTTACAGATGGGGTCGGTGAGCCCCTCCCATAGACCGTCGGTCAGCTCTGCGTGGCGGAGTTTATATCCCCAGCGGGCTTGCTTGAGAATGTACGGAATATTGCTCATGCTCTCGGTGCCGCCACAGAGATAAACCTCCCCATCCCCTGCCTGGATGGCCTGGTAGGCCGAGGTGACGGATTGAATGCCGGAGGCACAGTTGCGCTGGACGGTATAGCCCGGCACATGCAGGGGCACTCCTGCCATCAACGCCGCCACACGACCGATGTTGGCCGCGTCCGAAGGCTGGCCGATGTTGCCCAGGATCACCTCGTCCAGCACCGCCGGGTCCAACTCCGTCCGCTCAAAGACCGCTCGAAAGACAATCGCGGCCAGATCCTGAGCCCGCTGACTGCGCAGTGCACCGCCGTGAGCTCCCACCGGTGTTCGCACCGGACTTATGATGACTACTTCCTTCATTCACGCATCTCCTTCCTCTAGTTCTCAAGGGGCGCTCGCAAACCCCGGATTACCGTTTCCAGGGCTGCCTGATAAAGCGCCTCACGCCCCACTCCCAGCATCTCCCGCCGCAGCGGATGCTCCATCAACTGCAACGCACCGTTGAGGATTGCCCACAGCGTGGCCGCGGCCTGCCGGGCGTCGCAGCAATCGAACACGCCGTCTTCGATCCCCTGCTCGACAGCCCGAACCGCCCAGTTGAGGCCCTCCAAGCTAGCCTCTAACACCTCCTGATAGACCTCGGGGGTGACCGCCTCTCGAAACTGCCCCCGGTCCATCGCCGTCAGGAAACGGAAATAGCGGGGCTCCCGCTGGAAGAACTGGAGATACGCCCATCCCAGCCGCCGCAGCCGCTCGTCGGCCGGGATCACCCGGTCCATTGCGTACGCCTGTTCCAGTTCCTGGATCAATTCATCCAGCCCCTCTAAAAGCAAATGAGCAAGGATGGTCTCCTTGCTCTCGAAATACAAGTATACGGTGCCCTTGCTGACTTCCGCCCGCTCGGCCACGCTATCCACCGTGGCGCGGTAGAAACCGTGCTCGAAAAAGACCTCACGGGCTGCCCCGAGAATAGATTGTCGCCGCTCTTCCTTTTCCCGCTCGCGACGCTCTCTTGTCGTCACAGAGACACCTTTTGCTAACTCGTGGTCATTAACTGACTTTCAGTCATTATACAACGAAAAGTTGGCGCTGTCAATAGCCTGGAGAGAATTTTAAGGTGTGCAGGCGCGCATCGCTCTGCAGACAGGAACAGTGCTGGCGCTGGGGCAGATGGCGTCGGGCGCGAATCGCTGCGGTAGTGGGCTTTTGCTTGCACAGGAAATATGCGGTATAATGAGGCCACCCTATCAGCGAGGTCAAGATGATCGACATTCATTCCAAGACCATAATCCCAGGCCAAAATAGCATCGCCGCTCTTCGTGAGGGGTTGACGAACTTCACCCGCATCATCGCCCGGCAGCGCGGGGCTGACGCACTGCTGGCCGAGCTTTCGCAGCATGTGGTGGCCCTCCAGGATCTGCTGGCACACCTCGAACAGGAGCTCAAGGCCCAGGCAAGCGAGCGGGGCGAATTGGACGCCCTGTACGAGATATGCCAGGCTATCGGTTCTTCCCTGGATCTGACAGAGGTCCTGAATCAGGTGATGGATCAGATTATCCGCCTCACGGGAGCCGAACGCTCATCCCTGATGCTCGTAGACCCGGACACGGGAGAACTAGAGTTCCGTGCTGCCCGCAACATGGACCGCGAGACGATCGCTTCTTCCTCGTTTGAGATCAGCCGCAGCATCGTCAAAGAGGTCGCCACTACCAGTCAACCCGTCGTCACGACCAACGCGCAGATGGACCCGCGTTTCAAAGCACAGGAGAGCGTCATCGGGTACAACCTGCGATCCATCCTGTGCGTGCCACTGAGAGTACGTGGGCGGGTCACCGGCGTGGTTTACGCCGACAACCGGATTCTGACCGGCCTCTTCTCCGACCGGGACCGCGACTTGCTCACTGCCTTCGCCAACCAGGCAGCAGTCGCAATCGAGAACGCCCTCCTGTTCGAGAGCGTCGCCAATGCAAAAGCACTGATGGACAACATCTTTGCCTCCATTACCAGCGGGGTCATCACCACGGACGTTGCGGAGCAGATCACGCTCTTCAACCGGGCCGCCGAGCGCGTCCTGCGGGTGCCGGCGACGGCCATCGTGGGCTCGCGCTTGATCGATGCCCTCCCGGAGCTGGCGCATGCATTGGAGCCGGTGGTGGACCAGGTCAAGACGTACGGAGAGCCGGTGGTAGAGTTCGAGAGCGCGATACTGCTGCCAGAGCGTGGCTACGTCAAGCTGCGCACCAGCCTCTCCCCGCTGAAAGACGCGAACGACGACACGCAAGGCACTGCCATCGTGATAGACGACCTCACGGAACAGCGCCGGCTGGAATCACGCTATCAGTTGTTCCAACGCTACCTCCCGCCGGCCGTCATCGAGCGACTGCCGGACGATCCCTATGAACTGAAACTGGGCGGACAGCGACAGGAGATCACCAACCTGTTTGCGGACATCCGTGGTTTCACCGACTTTAGCCGGCAGCACGATCCCGAGACGCTGGTGGACATCCTCAATCAGTACCTGGCGGTTGGCGCCGAGGCGGTATTGGCTGAGGAGGGAACGCTCGACAAAATCATGGGAGATTGCATCGTTGCCTTCTTCAACGCACCACTCGCTCAGCCAGATCACATCCTGCGCGCAGTGCGGGCAGCGCTGAAAATACGGGAGGGGATCACCCTGCTCCACGAGCATCTGCCCCCATCCTACCGGCTGGATTATGGGGTGGGCATCAACGTGGGTGACGTGGTGGTGGGCAACGTCGGCACTGCACAGCAGATGAACTACACCGCCATTGGGTCCAGCGTGAACATGGCAGCCCGCTTGCAGGAGGCCGCAGGACCGGGTCAGATCCTGCTTTCACATACGGTGTACGAGCGAGTACAACAGCACATCGAGGCTCAGCGTCTCCCGCCCATAAAAGCAGCAGGCTTTAACGAACCGATCACCGTGTACGAACTGCGAGGGCTGCGGGGTTAGCCCGCACAGGACAAAACTCGCGCAGGTTCCACATGCCGTTTCGAACCTGCGCGAGTCTTATCTGCGAACGAGTATGTGTCAGGCTCACCGCCTGACTGCTTTTTCTGGGACAGGATGTGATACTCCTGACGTTCATCCACGCCCTGGTCGCCCTGTGGCTGGCGGTTTACGGGTTGCAATCCTTTGTTCTGGCATTTCTGTTCCTGCGCCACCGGCGGGCAGTCACGCCCACCCCACCCATCGATCGGTCCGCTTTGCCTGATGTCACCGTGCAGGTGCCGGTGTACAACGAACTCCACGTGATCGAGCGGGTGATAGACGCCGTAGCTGCGCTCGACTACCCCCGCGATCGTCTGCACATCCAGATCCTGGACGATTCAACCGATGAGACGACGCGATTGGCCCAGGAAGGGGCAGCACTGCACCGCGAGCGAGGGGTGGACATCGCGGTTGTGCGGCGGCCGGACCGCAGGGGCTTTAAGCCCGGGGCACTGGCCTGGGGCCTCTCCCGAGCCTGTGGTGAATACGTCGCTATCTTTGACGCTGATTTCCGCCCCCATCCCGACTTTCTCCTCCAGACGGTCCCTCACTTCCTGGCACGCCCACGGTTAGGGCTGGTACAGGCGCGCTGGTCGTACCTCAACGCCGACTATTCACCCCTGACCCGCGCCCAGACGCTGGCGCTCGATGGTCACTTTGTCGTAGAGAAGGCGGGGCGGCACCACGCGGGGTTGTTGACGAGTTTCAACGGTACGGCCGGCGTGTGGCGCCGGCGGTGCGTCGAGGAGTCCGGCGGGTGGCAATCCGACACTCTCTGCGAGGATCTAGACCTGAGTTATCGCGCTCAGTTGGCTGGCTGGGAATGCCTCTATCTGCCAGCGGTGGACGCACCAGCCGAGGTACCGCCTCAGATCGCTGCTTTCAAACAGCAACAGTCCCGCTGGGCACAGGGATCGATGCAAGCCCTGCGCAAACTGGCCGCGTCCATCTTGCACGACCGACGGCTGAGGTGGACGCAGAAGGGGATGGCGCTGGTGCATATGAGCAGTTACCTGGCCCACGCGCTGATGGTCGTGCTCCTGCTGATCTCACTCCCCCTGCTGCTGGTGCCCGATTCTGAGGTCTTTTCACTCAGCGGCCTGGGGCTGATGTGCCTCGGACCGCCACTGGTCTACGCCATCGCCCAACGGCAGTTGTATCCCAATTGGAGGCAGCGACTGCGGGCCCTGCCGCTGCTGATACTGATCGGAATCGGCATCGCGTGGTGCAACACGCAGGCCGTGTGGCGCGGCCTGACTCGCTGGGGTGGCACGTTCGCCCGCACGCCCAAGTTCCGGCTCGAGGGAACGGCGGGGCGCTGGACCGATAGCAATTACCGGCTCCGGGCCGATAGCAGCATCATCGGCGAGGTCGTGCTGGCGCTCTATGCGCTGGCGACGGCGTTCGTGGCCCACGCCTCCGGTCGCTATGGGTTGATTCCCTTCTTGCTGCTGTACGCAGCCGCATTCGGGACAGTGGCGGGGATAGGACTGGCACAGGCAGTCGCGCCTCGCCGCCGCCCGCTGCAGCCTGCTCTGGCACTGGAGACAGCCCACGGCGGGCGGCAGCAAGATGCAGAGTAGTTGGCGTAGCCTTCACACACTGCGCCGGGCCAAACTCACTTGCTACCCATCGCGCGTCGCCCCTCCCAGAATGCCTCCCGGTTCAGTTCGACGTACCTGGGCGGGACGCGCCGTTCGATGACCGCCAACCACGTCTCCGGCGGGACGTCCAGCCGCGTAGAGAGCGCGCCCAAAAGGACGGTGTTTGCCAGGCGGGGGTTGCCAAGCCGCTGGGCCGTGACCAGACCCTCTGTCACCGTCACGTCGTCGGTGCGGGCACGCACGGCGACCAGAATGTCTTCATCGGAGGGATATACCGCATATCCCACCGTGACAGACATCGGCGAGATGCGCTGGTTGTTGATGAGCACCGTCCCTCCAGGGCGGAGCCAATCGATCCAACGTGCCGCCTCCAGCAGCTCTGTCGCGATCAGGTAATCCACCGTCCCCTTCTCAGCCAATGGGGCTGCGACTTTTTCGCCCCAGCGGACGTGGCTTTCGACCACACCGCCCCGTTGGGAGAAACCGTGCACCTCAGATTTCTTGGCGTCGTACCCGGCCTCCAGCCCCACCTCGGCGGCAATGTCGGAGGCGGTCAGGATACCCTGCCCTCCGACGCCGACGAACAGAAAGTTGATGCCTCGCTTCATCTCACGCCTCCTCCCCTGAGGTTTGATGGATCGCCTTGCGCGGGCAGACCTGGAGGCAGACGGTACAGCCGGTGCACAGCAGCGGGTCGATCTGCGCCTTGGGACGCTTCGTCTTTGGGTCTATCTCGTCCGACTTGAGGATGGCCGGGCAGCCGACGCGGAAGCAGAAGCCGCAGCCGTTGCAGACCTCCGGGTCCGCTGCGACGACTGCACGACGCTGAAACTGCGGTGTAAAGACGCATGCACCGTTGACGATGATCACGGTGGGCCGGTCCTCGACGGCCGCCGCATCCTTGATGGCCTGTTCAACTCCCTTGACGTCGAGCGCGTCCACCACCCACAGATCCTCGACGCCCATCGCTCGCACCACGGACTCGATGTCAATCCGCTGGGTGGTCTCCCCCTGCAACGTGATGCCGGTGGCGGGGTTGTCCTGCCCGCCGGTCATCGCCGTCGTGCCGTTGTCCAGGATCATCGTGCAGGCGACGCCCCGGTTGTAGATGGTGCTGGCCAATTCGGGCAGGCCGGAATGGAAGAAGGTAGAGTCACCGATGGTCGCGACGACCCTGTCTGGACAACCCGCCTGCCTGGCCCCGTGGGCCATCCCGATGCTCGCCCCCATCGAAATCAGCATATCCATCTCCTCAAAGGGGGGAAGGACACCGATCGCATAACAACCGATGTCGCCCGCTACCAGCATTTTCCGTTTCCGCAGGTTAAAGTAGACGGAGCGGTGGGGACAGCCGGGGCACAATGCGGGTGGACGCACCGGGACGTCCAGTTTCAGGGTCTCAGGTTGCACAGTTTCAGGTTCTCCTTGAGACTTGGAACGAGACCTGGCACCTGAGACCCGAGACTCTCCTCCAACTGGCAGTCTCGCCTCCAAAGCTCCCTCCCGCACCCGCGCCAGAGTCAGCTCGCCGGTCGCGGGAAAGAACTCCTTGCCAATGACCTCAAGTCCCAACGCGCGGACCTGTTCCTCGAGGAATGGGTCCAGTTCCTCGACGACGACGAGCGTCTCTACCTCGGCGGCAAAGTCGCGTATCATCCTGGCTGGCAGTGGATAGGTCATCCCGAGTTTGAGGAACGAGAAACCAGCAAAAACCTCGCGGGCGTATTGGTAAGCCACGCCGCTGCTGATGACGCCGACGCGCTTATCCCCCCATTCCACACGGTTGAGCGGATAGGCTTCGCCGTGAACACTCAGCCGAGCGACTTCGGCGTACTCAGCCAGAGCCTGCAGGCGATCCTCGATCTCCGGGTGACGCAGCCGCGCGTGGGCGGGGATCATCACGTACTTGCGCGACTTGTGCTCGAAGGGAGGCAGGGGGCCAGATTCCCGTGGCGCAGTGGGCATCCTGACCTCAACCGCGGTCTTGGAGTGAGACAGGCGCGTGGTAGAGCGCAGCATCACCGGCGTGTCGAACTGCTCGCTCAGTTCAAAGGCGAAAGCGGTGAAATCCTTCGCCTCCTGGCTATCGGCCGGCTCGAGGCACGGGAACTTGCCGAAGCGAGCGTAGTGACGGTTGTCCTGCTCGTTCTGCGAACTGAAAGCGCCGGGGTCGTCGGCACTGACGAGCACCAGCCCTGCTCCCACGCCCGTGTAGGACAAAGTCATCAAGCTATCGGAGGCGACGTTTACACCGACGTGCTTCATCGCCGCCAGCGCACGTGCCCCAGCGAAGGAGGCACCGACGGCGGCATCTAGTGCGACTTTCTCATTGGCGGCCCATTCGGCCCGCACGCCGGCGTACTGCGCCAACGCAGGCAGAATCTCCGTGCTAGGGGTGCCTGGATACGCGGCCGCGTATCTGGCGCCAGCCTCCCACGCCCCCAGCGCGATAGCCTCGTTACCCGCAAGCAGGCGTTTTCCACCAGCGACCATACCTGTTGTCTTCATAGACTTGCTCCTCACGTGTATAGGTATCTCCAGCATATCACAGCCACGTGGGCGGCGAGACGAACGATCGGTGAAGAGAGGGGGATCTCCCATCGCCCGGGTACGCCCATGTGACCGCGAACAAAAAAAGGGATGCCTGTTACGACACCCCCTTCCTTGGCCTATGTTGTAATCACCGTCTAACGACCTCGGTTCAACGACCTCGCAGGCGAATGCGAGCCTCGCGGCAACGCGGACATTCAACACCCTTGTAGTCCGTGCCACAGGTGCGGCAGACCTTGGAGGGGAGGGGACGGTCATCGTCCAGCGAGGCAACGATCAGGACGATTTCCTGGCCATCGTATCCGGCCAGCCACTCCCCTAGCTCTACGTTGCCAATCATCCAACGACCATCCTCCGCGCTACGACGCAGGTGACCTTCGACGACGCCCGAGTCCAACTCGTAGGCGGCTGAAGCCAATTCACGGATACTGGCCTTACGGTACGCTGGCATATTCGCTCCCCTCACCGGCTGAAATTATAACCCGTCCGCCTGCTTCTGGCAAGCCCCATACGTGAAACGTGATGCGTGAAACGTGACGCGTGACGCGTAAGACGCGATTGAACAGTCATATTGGTGTCTTCTCACGTTTCACGTTTCACTCTTCACGTTTCACGTCCCTGCGCAGCACGCGGAAATGGTCAAAGTCACGGGCGACGACCGTCTCGGGAAATATCGACCGTGCCTCGTCGATGATCTCGGCCTCGCGATAGCGCCGCGAGACGTGGGTCAGCACCAGCCGGTGGACATCAGCATCCCGGGCCAACCGGGCCGCCCGCGCTGCTGTAAGATGAGCGAAACGACGGGCCATATCCGCCTCGTGCCGCAAGTACGTAGCCTCGATCACCAACATGTCGGCCCCACGCACGGACGCCCTTAAACCATCGGTCCGACCAGCGTCGCCCACGTGCGCCAGGCATGCACCTGGCCTCGGCGGGCCGAGCACGTCGTCGGGATGAATCACACGACCGTCGGACAGTGTCACCGACTCTCCAGCGACCAGCCGGCGTCGCTCCGGTCCCCATGGCACGCCCAACGCATCCGCCCGCTCGTTGATGAACGGGCGGCGCGGTTTTTCGCGAAAGAGGTAGCCCAGACAGGGCCCACGGTGGACAACCGGAAAGGCGACAACCTCAAAGGTCTCATCCTCCAGAACAACCCCAGGGCGTACCTCGATGAGGTCAATCTTGATCGGGGGCTCGGCACCCCGCAGCACGACGCCATAGATCAGATCGTACACCCGCTCCAGTGCCCAGCCGCCCCCGTAGATCTCGATACCCTCCATCGCCTCCCAACGGGCAAAGGTGGAGATCAACCCGCCCAGGCCCAGGATGTGGTCGAGATGTCCGTGGGTGAGGAGGATTCGGTTGAGCCGCTTAAAGCCCAGGCCGCTGCGCAGAATCTGCCGCTGTGTCCCCTCCCCACAGTCAACCAGAAAGCGGTAGTCCTTGTACAGGACAATCTGAGCCGAAAGCCCACGATGGATCGAGGGAGCCGACGCGGAAGTACCCAGAAAGACAATCTCAATCATGCCCCACTCCTTGTCACGCTACAACCAATGTACCCGATGTCCCAAGCTCCCCCTCAACACGTACGTCCCGCGCTAGAAATCTCCGTACGACCCAGACGTTGGTCAACAAGTGCTGCGATATCTGCGAGGTACCCAACCGCGATTCTCCCTCCGCCAGGGCCATCGGCAGCACCAATTGATCGGCCAGGTGTGGGTCGGCCGGTCCACTGGAGCGATGATGGGCCAAAAGCTCCTCACAGGCGGCCTCAGCCACGCGTTCGGCCGGCAGGCCCTTGCGTCCGTAGGCAGTGAAGCCAACGACCACGATCTCACCGCCCGGCGAGGCCGCATACTCGGCAAACAAAAAGATGCCAGCCCCCGGTCCGGCCCCGCGCAGACGGCGTGGCTCCACCTGCGCCCGGAGGCCTGCGTCCGCCAGCACATTGCGGGCCCGGGCGGCCATGCGCTGCGGGATGTGAGCGGGCAAGTTCATCACCGCCGCCGTACCCCACACCCGCTGCATCTCCCCTCGCTCGGCCAACACGATCGGGTGCAAAGGTCCCCCGTGTCCCGAAACCTGCACCCGGATCTCTCCACCGCCCGCCGGATAGAACCCCCAGCGCACCAGTTCGATCTGTGCGCGCACGCCCATCCGCGCCAGTACGGGCAGGAAAACGTGCTCCAGGTAGGGTACCGGCGGAGCCCAAGGCACGTGTGTCCCACCTCGCAACGTCAGAACCGAGTTGCCCTCCGCGAGCGCCAGAGGCAGGAGCACCGCCTGCAGCACCAGGCCCACCGACCCGGCGCTGCCCCCCTGGGCCGCCGTGGCTACGTCAAAGGTGTAGTGACCGGGGGACGGCGGGCCAGCAGGGACAAATGTGAGCGTCTGAGAGCCTAACTCATCCCCCTCCAGGTGCGCCTCACACACAGCCGCAGCCGCCCGCACGGCGGTGAGGTGCTGAGGGCGCAGGCCCGGCTTCCTGCGCCCGGCGCGGATATGCTCGATGCGCATAGTCCGCCCGGTGAGGGCCGCCAACGTGAGCGCGGTGCGCAGCACCTGCCCTCCGCCTTCACCATAGGACCCATCAATCACCACCATCGTCCTGACCTTGGGCTTTGGGTTTTGGAGTTTGGGGTTTGGAATTTGGGATCTGCAATCTACCCTTCACTTCTCCATCTCGCGCAGCGCTTCGTAGGCCGGACGCACGCGCGTCTCAGGCCAGCTCGGCTCCGTGATGGCCCACCAGTACTGCTCATCCTCCTCGGTCCATTCAGGATCGGGGATGGAGAGCACGGTCATCAGCCCGATCCAGGGCGACCAGTGCTCTTTGGCGTACTGGAAGGCCCGCACCAGATAGTCGGCCTGCTGTTCAGGTGTGACGGCGAACCAGGCGTAGGAGGGATGCACAGGATCGGTGGTCCAGCCCATCTCCAGCACCGCTACCTGCCGGTCACCATCCCCGTAACGAACCATAATCTCACGCAAGTCCTCGACGTGGCGAAAACAGAAGAAGCGGTGACCGTCGTGTTTGGCAGCAACTTTGTCAGGTGAGATTTCAGGAGGGTAAAGGAAGCCAGGCGCATGCACCCCCAACAGGTCAAAGTAGGAAGCGGCACCCGCCTCGTACATACCAATGAGATACTCGGCGTCCGGCATGGCCTCGGGTGGGCCGTTCCCGGTAGGCGACAGGCCGGCCGAGATGACCAGCGCGTCCGGGTCCGCGGTCTTGATGCCGATGTAACACGCACGCAGCAGTTCGACGTACTCGACCGGGTCGGGGGGCCACCCTCCCCACTCGCGGGACAGATTGGGCTCATTCCACACCTGGTAGGCCTGCACGCGCCCCCGGTACCGATCAGCCATGGCGTGGCAAAAGTCGCCCAAGTCCTGCGGGTTGTCCGGTGGGCCGCTGTCGGAGTCGGTCCCCCTGGAGGCTATGGCCCACACGGGCTCGCGGTCAAGGCGAAAGAGTACGTTCAGACCAGCTTGCTCTGCATCGGCGACGATGCGGTCGGTAAAGTACCAATCATAGTGACCTTTGGTGATCCCCTCCACGTCCCGCCAGCCTACGTGCTGCTTGACCCACGTGAAGCCGGCGTCGCTGATCAACTGCAGGTCACGTCTGGCCACCTCCTTGTGCCACCACAGGGAAGCCTGCAAACCGTATTCAGGGGATACCAGACGCACGCGGGGCCACGAGGTAGGCGTGGGAAGAGCGGTCGGCGTGGGGTCAACTCCCAAATCCCAAACCCCAAACCCCAAACCCAAGAGCAGAAGACTAGGAACAAAAAGTCCCAGTCCCAACAGCGCGATCCGGACGATCCGCCGTCGCCGGCGAGATTGGTCATTGGTCATTGTTAATTGGTCATTGGCTTCAGGGCTTTTCCATTGCGCCGATGGCACCGAAGGCCGGGCGGCCGATGCCCTTGAAGTCAATGAGCGCGTATGGCGCGTTGGGGTCTTCCGGTCCCCATCCTAACTGCGAGTAGTTCAAGTTCCACAGAAAGGCCATCCGCACAAAGCCCCACTGTCGCATCAACTGGAATGCCTCCACGTCCCACTGCGCCTGCTCTCCCAGCGTGTTGTCCAGTGCAAACTCGAACCCAGGCGGGTAGCCGTCAAACCCCTCCGAAGTCGCCCAGCCGAACTCGGTCACACAGAGCGGTTTGTCGCTCCCGGCGGCCACGATACGGTCGTGGTAGCCCCACAGCGTGGACTTGAAGGACCAACTGTGGTCAGGATTGTCGAAGGGACCACGAAACTGCGCCGTTGGGTCGTTGTACCCCTCGTCCCACGCCACGTTGGGCGGCATGTTGATCCCGTTGTGATGCGCGCCCACGCAGTCGCAGTAGTTCAGGAATCCGGCGGCGATCATCTGGTCAAAGTAGTCGAAATCATCCATATAAACGACGCGGTCCGGGTTGTTGGGATCAGTGGCCGTGGCTCCCACGGGCGAGAGCGCGCCGCTGATGACGATGATGTTGGGATCGCGGCTCTTGATCGCCTGATAGGCCAGCCGTAGCATCTCGACGTACCGCTCAGCGTTGACCCCCTCCGCGGTATCCCACTCGCGGTCCAGGTTCTGCTCGTTCCAGACCTCGATGGCGTGGATGCGGCCCTGGTAGCGGTCCACCATGCGCCCCATAAAATCCGCCAGGAGCGTCAGGTCATCTGGGGGTGCCACTTCCACGTTGTCGTCAAAGTAGGTGCGCGACCAGTGGGGCGCTTCCACCACGCTGAGCATCACCTTGATGCCCCGCTGATTGGCAGCGTCCACGACCGCGTCGTAGCCACTCCAGTCCATCTGGCCAGGGTTGCCCTCAAAGTAACCCCAACGCACCTGCTGCTTGGCCCAGCCCAGGCCGAGACTCTCTACCTGATCCATCCAGTAATTGATGTCCCCTCCCCCTGTGCCGTTGATGGCAATGCCATAACCGAAAACCTCCTCTGCCTGCACCACGGTAGGCAGGACAGCGGCGGCTGTAGGAGTAGGATCAGGCGGAACGGCCGTTGGTTCCGCAGTGGGAGCGGCGGCCTCCTCAGGCGTAGATGTGGCTTCCGCCACCTCCTCGCTGCTCTCACCGCCAGGCCCGAGCCAGCCGTACCAGGTGCAGAACCCTCCGACGAGGACGAGAACGAGCCAGGCAGCGACGGCGACGTAGAGCCGTCTGCCGCTCAGCCCTCTATTGTTGTATGAGATACCCATTGTGGCCTACCTCCTTACGGGCAAAGGGGCTCGGCTGCAGCCGAACCCCCGGCCTGTTTTATGGGGTGCGGTTATGTTGTCTTACCGCTCCAATCTTGTGGCAAGCTCAGCAATGTTGACCTACTCAGTTTCCTTCTGGATCAAGGCTTCTATGGCTTGCACAAAACCTTCTGCGGCCCTGATGGCTTTCTCTGCATCTTGCTGAGACACATGGACGGTCGCTCCATAATCGCCCACACCACGCAATTCGAAAAGCCAGTTTAAATCCTTACCGTACTCCCCCGCATATTTCAGCGTCATAGAAATAGCCCCTCTCTTCTAGCATTCCGATAGAGCTGAATGTCTCCGTACTCAAACTCATCCAGGGCAGCCGGCTTGGCAGAAATAAGCTGCTCCGATTCAAGTTGTATCGGATAGAGCAGGTCTATGATTCGTCGTAGCTCGTGAAAATAGTCGAACGGTCTACTCAACAAGACAAGCAGATCAATATCACTCAGTGAGCTCGCCTGGTGGCGGGCCACAGACCCATACAGAACCAAGCCCTTGAACTGGAGTCCATAGTGGCCCTCCAAAACGCTCTTGCATCTCTGCGCTATTTCACCTGCTGTTGCCATTTGCCCAACCTGATTTTTCGGGCTCTGCGCAAACTCGATGGGAAGACCTGACAGGTTTCACCATCTTCTGCCGCCATTCACTCTAATCTGCTATGAGAGTGCCCGGCCGTTTCACTGATTTCTGCTGAAACCTGTCAGGTCTGGGTTCTAACCCCGCAAATCCGCGTTGGCCCATTTCTCAACTGATGTTGGGTCGTCACCCGACATCAGTATAGCATAGCCAGTACCCACGGTCAACACCTCAGCGTGTGCCCAGCACGTTGTGCAGCGTGTCGCAGGCCGGGCAACCTCCCCCTGGGCGGATGATGGCGTAACCGTCCTGCGGGTCATCACCGTAGCGCACATAGTCAATGTTCCACACGATGATACAGCGCACCATCCCCGTCGAGGCGCTCAGTTGGACAGCCTCGGCCAGCCAGGCCGCTTGCTGGGCGTTGTTCGTGCCCCGCGCCCAGCCGAACCAGTCCGAAAACGTGGGGACGCCCTCCTGCGAGGCGTAACCCATCTCGGTGTAGAACAACTTGCGCGCACCGCCGAACGTGTTGTAGTACAACTCGGTTTGCGGCAAAAAGTACCACGAGTGGTGGGTACCAGCCGGATGGCCACTGCGGGCCGAGGGAGCTGTAGCACCTGCATTGTGGTGCGCGCCGAGGTAGTCCATGCAATTGGCCGCACCGGCATCGCGCAGCCCCGCCATCCACGGCGCATCGTCACAGCCATTCGGGCTGCAGCCACCAAAGTAACCGGTTGGGGATGGCGCGGCGCTGATGACAGCGGCAGCGGGATTCGCGGCCTCGATCGCACTGTACGAGGCACAAAGCAACTTGGTGTACGCCTGTGGACTGATCTGGCCGATCTGCCACTCGCGATCAATGTTGGGCTCGTTCCACACCTCGATGGCGTCGGCCCCGTCCGCCGCCAGCCGGGCCACCCAGTTGGCAAAGTCCTGCTCAAAGCCACCCTTGGTGACCATATCAGCCGAACCCAGCGCGCTCAATTGAATCTTGAACCCCTTCTCATGCGCAACCGCGATGAGACCCGAGGCATCCTGCCCGTAATGCACCTGGGCCTTTGCCCAGTTCATGCCGGCGTAGTGCATCTTGTCGCCGTAGGGGAAGCCCGTGTCACGGACGTGGCCTCCCAGCTCGAACGAGCCACCGCTGACCCGTGCGGGAGCGACAAGCGGTGCCTGTGCCACGTCCCCCGCCCGGATCACCACCGTCAGATTCCCGCCAAAGAGCCCGTCCCCCGCCTTCATCTGCCACACGCCGGTGTACCGCCCCGCCTCAGCCGGCGCCTTCATCTTCACGCTGACCTCCACCTGAGCACCAGAGTCCAGACTTCCCACTTCGACGCTCTCCGGCGCATCCATCCGCGACCCGCTCGAGAAGGCCAGCACCGTGTCCTCCGGCCAGGCGCACGTCCCCGCGTTGCTCACCCGCCACGTCTTCTCAAACTCCTCCCCATTGTCCAACTGTGTGTCGTCCGGAATCGTCACGTCGGCCACGTACTGCGCGTCCAGACAATCATCCCCCTCTTCCCCCCCACCCGCAGCCGCCTCGGCGGTCGATGTCACCTCCTCTGTCGCCACCGGTTTCGTGACCACCTCGGTCACCACCGGCTCCGGCTCCCCGACCACGACCGCCACCGAGCCGTGATCGAAGCCCGCGATCTTGGCCCCCACCGTGTACGTCCCGCTCGTCACCAGCACCGTCCAGGTGTAGCCCGGCTCGGTGAGGGGCGAAACCTGCTGATCTACCGCCGTCGCCGCACTCGCAGCCGTCCACGCCACCTCTATCCCCTGGCCCGCAGCCGATACAGCACCGGCCCGATACCCCGCCACTGCTTCCGCGATGCCTGGCGCGTTCCCCAGATCGAACAGGTCCCCCACGGCAATGCCGCCCAGGTGATACCTCTGCGCCCAGCGTAACTTGGTGACCAGGTTTGCCGCTGTCCCCAGCCACACCGTGTGCGTCTCTCCACCCTCCCCCTCGTACTCCAGACGATAGGTGCCCGCCGCCTCCTGCGGCCCCGCTGTCTGCTGCGGCGTGATGCTCAGTATCCGGCCCGCCAGCCCAAACTCCACCTGGCTCCCTGATTCGACCCGGCTCACGTCCCCGAACGCCACCACCTCCCCGAACGGTGCCAGCGCCTGCTCCAGCGAGATGGTGCTCACGTCCTCCCCGCTCCGTTCCGCGCTCAGCGAAGAAACCTGCATGCGCAGCTTGTCACGCGGCACCTGCGCCGTCGCCCATTCGAGCAGCCGCTGGGCCTTGCCCCCCTCAACATACGCAGCCGGATCTTCTGGAAACGGCACCTTGACCGCATCCGCCACAGCGCCAACCGCCGCCCAGTCGTACCCTGCCGTCTCCCAACCTCCGTCGGTCGGCACCGCAGGCCCCACGACGACCGTCAACCGTAACCCCTCGGCGTGCAGCGCTTCCCCCAGCGCGCGGATGAACCCGCTGTACGCCTCCCGCTCGTCAGCCCCGACGCCCCGGTAGTCCACGTCCACGCCGGCAAAGCCCCACCCGCGGCACAGCTCCATGATATTCGCGATGTGGGCCGCCTGAATCTCGGGCATCGTCAGCACGTCGAGAAGCAGACCCCGGTTCACGCTCGCACCCGGCGCCCAGTTGCGCAGCGTCGGCAGCACCGCGTAGCTCTCCCCTCCACCCGTCTCCGGCAGATTCCCCGGATTGCCGACGAAACCGCCGTCGGTGCCCAACAGCAACCCCGTCGGGTTGACCTCATCCACCACCCCACCGGCACCGGCCATCGGATCGTCACTCGCCCCCATCGATGCCGAGACCGTCGGCGTGATCGCCCCTGCCTGCACCACCACGATCGGGCCCGGCACGTCGCTCACACGGGCACGGATGAACTCGTGCTCCGCCACCTCGGCGTGCAGCTCACTGCCCACCCACTCCCACGCCTCGCCCGTCCAGGCGTACAGATCCAGCGTTTCCCATGGGTCCGCATCGTTCGGCATCACCACGTCGACCATCACTGGCTGTGAGAGTTCGCCCCGCACCTCGATCTGATAGAGCGGGCTCTTGACATCCAGGCGCTCCGGCAACGCCTCCACCGCCCGCCGTAGTGCACCCCCCGCCGACCCCTCCAGAAACTCCAGCCGAGGCACCGCCTCGAGCCTCACCCGCAACCGCCCGGCAAACGTCTCCGGATCCACACTCACCGTCAACCCGTCGGGATGGGAAATGGAGCCTTTCGCCGCATTGAGCGTCGTGTAACCGGCCAGGCCCAGCCGTCCCAGAAGCGATACCGGGGGCAGCAGCAGGGCGACGACGATCAGTATGCCGATCGCGCCATACAGCCAGGCCCCGAGACTCAGTTGTTCGCGAGCCTGCACCAGCGTCGCCCGCAATCGCTGTCCCAACGAGGGAGGCACGGCCTCCCGCTGCTCCTCCATCGCTGGCTGTCCTTCAGACTGAACATCGGACGTTGAGTCTTCCATGGAATCTCCTCACGCGAAATGGTTGGTTTACACCCGGGGGGAAGTATCTGATAGTGGAGCAGGCGCGAAAAGGGCGGCACGAAGCCGCCACACGTGCACACCGCCCTCCAGATATCTGCCCCTGCTCCAACAAGTGGCCGATATTCTAGCACATGCGGGGGCTTTTGGCAAACGTCACCTCAACCCTACGTCGCCCTTGCCAGGCCCAGTTTTTGCACCACTTTTCTCGGAGTGGCGCGGCGTGCCCGCTGCCACTGATGGTGCACCCAGCGCTTGAAGACATTGAACGGCCTGCGGCGCTGGCTCTCAGCCATCGCCCTCCTGAGGAACTCATAGTCCTGCGCTTTGATCTTGGGCTCGGTCGGGTTGCGGCGGTAGGAATCATAGTCGGTGATCCGGCTCAGGTCGTTTTCGACCACATAGTCGTACAGGTCGGTGCCCGGGTGAGGGGTAAAGAAGGCCGGGCTGTAATAGTCCGGGTCGATCTCCTTCATCAACTGCACCGTGTCCATCACTTCTTCCTTGGTCTCAGTCGGCAGCCCCATCATATAGTTGGCCCAGATGGAGATGCCGTACTTGCGGCAGATGCGGGCTGCCTGGCGGTTCTGCTCCACCGTCGTGCCCTTGCGGATGAACTTGAGGACGCGATCGTTGCCGCTCTCGAAACCGACAAAGTATCCGCGCAGCCCGGCTGCGGCCATGCGGGCCACCATGTCCTCGTGCTTGACGATGATGTCAGCCCGGCTCTGGCAGAAGAAGGGCTGTGTGAAGCCCCGCGCCCTGTACTCATCGGTGAATTCGATCACCCAATCGCGGTCCTCGGTCAGGCAATCGTCGTGGAACATGAAGGAGGCATAGTGATACCGATCGCACAGCATTTCCAGTTCGGCGATGACGTTGGCCACGGAGCGACGGCGGGTGCGTTTGCCGAAGAGATAGTCCTCTCCCGGCTTGCAGAAGGCGCAGTTGTAGACACAGCCCCGCCCCGCGATGACCGTGACAAATGGGGGCGGCAGTTCTTCGACGAAAGGGACCTCGGGCGAGTCGAGATCGTAGCCCCACTTCCGCCACTCACCGAGGAACAAGTCGCGGTCGGCGAAGGGTATGGCATCGAGGTCAGGCGGTTCGCCCCGCAAGACGCGGTAGGGCGGCGGGTCGCCGCCTTCGATCAACCGGAGCAATCTGGGGAAGGTCACTTCCCCCTCTTGAGTCACCAAATAGTCCACACCGGGGATACGCAAGGAATCCTCCAGCGCGATGGTGACGTGGGGACCACCGATGACGGTGATAACCCCGGGCTTGAGCTCCTTGGCAATAGCGATCGCCCGGCGGGCCGGGTTATAGTCCACGCTCATCATCGTCACGCCGATGACATCGGGATCCCGCTCCGCCAGCACTTCCCGGAAGTGATCCCACCCGGAAAGCGCCCGCAGGTCAATCAGGTCCACCTCGAAGCCGGCGGCCTTTGCAGCAGCGCTGAGGGAGGCCAGGCCGTGCGAGATCCAGCCGGCGTCCATACCCTGCTTGAGCGAGTTGAAGCCACGGCCGGCGATACCAGGGAAAATGAGGGTTGTCTTGATAGGCATGTAGACTCCCGTGCGGTGGGCTATTCCACAGGAGGATGGATAACGTAGGTGCACTGATGATCGCCCCGGGCCATCCAGGAGATGCGTCGAGGCGACCTGCCCAGAAGATGGGTCAGCATCCTCAAGTCCATTGTACAGACCTCGTCGTGCTGAGATGCCACCTGCTCGTACGGACAATTGGCGATGTGAAGCCAGTAATCACTGTCGTCACGGCGCTCCCAGCGAGCCATATAGCCCATTCCGTCCAGAAATTCGACCACGGCGGCAAGCCGGGCCTCGAAATCGTCCGCATCGGAGAAAGTCACCTGGCTGGCGATGCGCTCGCCGATGCGCTCCATCATCTGGTCTACTTCAGCCGCCGACAAGCACGAACGCAACTCGTCGAACATCAGGCTGGTAAGCTGATCATACCTCTTAGGGAAGAATGCATCGGCCTTTTCAGTCAGGATGTAGGCGTACTGAGGACGGCCCGGTGTCTTGCGACGGCGCACGATGGGAGCCGCGATGTATCCTTCCCCGCGCAGAATGTCGAGGTGATGGCGCACGGTGACAGCGGTCAGGCCCAGTTCCCGGCTCAACTCGTGAACCGTCGCCTGATTGCGTTCTTTGAGAATGTCCAGAATTCGCTCTCGGGTGTCCTGCATGACTCTAGTTTCTCTCCAGGTATAGGTAGCGACGTGGACATTCTAGCACGCCATCTATAATTTGTCAAAATCTCATCGTTATAATTCGAACCACACAAGGGGGTGACTACCACAGGGCAAGATCACATCTTTACGACATCCAGCAGTGTTTCTACCTGGTACCCCGATTCCGCTTCAGCCCGCTGTAGCTTTTTGATGATATCGCAACACGTTGCGATCTCCCGGGCCACCTCGACTTTCGGACGCCGCGGATCGGCGCTGGTCGACACCACTGCCAGCAGCAACATCCACCACAGCAATCGTTCAAACGCTTCCTTGTTGAACCATAGAATACCCCGGTAGCGATTCACCTGGAGGACATGCTGCACTTGATCGTCTTTCAGCCAGGACTCTAACACCTGGTATGCCCGCTTCTCCCCAGGGGCCTGCAATTCACACCAGCGCTGGTGACCGGTGAGGACCTTGATCGTCGTAACCGCCTGCCAGGCTGCGCCCTCGTCAAGTCCCAGGTCTTGCAACACGCCCGCGACGACTTTGCCCAGCAGCCACTCATCACCCCAACTGCGGCTGATCTGCTCAAAATCTGCCCCGTCCACGGCCTTCCCCAGAGCATGGGTGAACAGCCACCCAAAGAGCGTGCCCCAGGTTCCTGGATCATCGCGCAAACCTGCCTGGAGGTACTCCGCGGCCCAAATGGTTTCGCGTGAGCGGGGCAGACGGAAACGACTCTCCATGACGGGCAGATGCAATATCGCTTCCAACTTCTGCCGGACTTCCGAAGCGATTGCACCGGCAACCCTTGCCGCCTCATCTCCGCTCCCTCCGGTGAGCTTTATGATCTCGCGGAGCAGGTGAGCCGTCTTCTGCTCTACCTCGTACGCCAGCCCCGCATCAAGTTGCCCATCGGGTTCGGTCACGCGGGCATCCATCAGCCGGCGGAACGAGTGCGCATTGACCAGTTCCCTGAACGGGCGGTGAACCGGTTGCAGGAATACTTCCCTCAAAGCCTCCTCAATGCTCGGCACCCCGCGCCCGTTCAGATAGTCTGTCAGTTGGGCATACTGCTGCCATTCATTATCCCGCACCTCGCGAAAGTCAAGAAAGACGTGGTACTTGTACGCGCCCAGTTCCACGTACAGCCCCTTTTCGAAGAATTCCTTGCTGTTCCGGATGTACTCCAGGCCGGTGACGTGATCCCGGAAGATCGTGAAGGTATCCGCGTCATCGCGCAAACCCAGACCTTGACCCAGGGATTTCTGCACCAGTGCTTTCGCCGCGACCGAGCCCGGCGGAGGTTCACCGTCCTGCCCCGTCTTTACCGCGTAGGCGACGGAGGTGCGAATCCATCCCCGGGCCTCGGCGTACTTGTTATGATAGACCACCAGTGCCCGTTCGTCGCCAAGCCGGTTCGAGTAGGCAAAGACGTCCTCGTTGGCGTCGCCCTCCGCGGTAAAGAGATCGTACAGCAAAAAGTCCGCCACCCCCGCAAACAGGTACCGTCGTCTCAGCAGGGGAAAGATCTCCCGCTCGTGCCGCCCAACCAACCAACTGTTCGGTTGCTCGTCCCAGTACGCCCGGCGGTATTCCATCCCGTACTTTTCTGTAAAGCCCTCGATTTGACCATGCCCAAACATCGGCAAGCCCGGCATCGTCACCATCATCGTGCAAATGCCAAAGTATTTGTCGCCTTTGCCAAACTGGTCGACCGTAGTCCGTTCATCCGGATTGTTCATGAAATTCACGTACCGCTTTAGAATCTGTGGGTCGAACTCTAGCGTGTTCTTCACGACGCTGCGATACTTGGCGTTCTCCTCATCCCTGAGCATGTTCATGAAAGCGCTGTTGTACACGCGATGCATGCCGAGCGTACGGACAAAGTACCCCTCCATCAGCCAAAAGGCCTCGGCCAGCAACAGGGTGTCCGGCACCTCCTGCGCCACGCGGTCCACTACCTCGCGCCAGAATTCTTTGGGCATCAAGGCGTCAAACTGCGCCCTCGCCAGGCCGTGTTCCGCCCGCGAGGGTATGGCTCCCCCGGCGCCAGGTTCTGGGAACCACAACCGCTGGTAATGTTTCTTGGCCAGGGTCATCGCGGCGTCAAACCGGATGATGGGGAACTTACTGGCAACGCGCAGAATCGCCTGAATCACCGCCTCCCTCACCTCGGGATTGAGATAGTTCAACTGAGCCGTGTCGTTCCAGGGCATACTGGTGGCGTCATTCCCGTGGTAGATATACACTTCGCTCCCGGTCCAGTGGTCCACCCGCTTAAAGACCACCGCGGCGTCGCTGCGGTCGTAGTAGTGATCTTCCAGATAGATCCCCACGCGCTCATCCCAGGAGAGGTTGGGGCCGTTGAAAGTGTAGGAGGGAAAAGGGCTATAGTCCAACGAGATGAACCAGTCTGAATGCTCGATCACCCATCTAGAATCGATGCCCATGTGGTTGGGCACCATGTCGCTGGCCAGACGAATGCCTCGCCTCCACGCTCGATCCCTCAAATCCTGGTAAGCATCATCTCCTCCCAGGTCAGCCGCGATGTGGTAATCAAACAGCGAGTAGGCCGATGCGACGGCCTCGGGGTTCCCGCACATTTGCTTGATTCTTTGCGAGGCCGAGCTGCGCTCCCAGAGACCAATCAACCACAAACCAGTAAAGCCCCGGCGAGCCAACGTGTCCAGTTCCGCATCGGGCACATCATCCAGCCGCGTCATTGGGCGACCATATTGCTTGGAGAGTTGGTCCAGCCACACATAGATGTTCTTGGCCAGCAACACCAGCCTGGGCATCCACTCCCGGTCGGGGCTGAAGCGCTCGGGATCCAGCTCTAACCCGGCGAACTCGTACACCCGGCTGGGGCCTGGCCCCAGGAAGATCGCTTTCTCCTCCTCCCTGATCAGATCCAGGCTGCTGAGCAGGCGGTATACGTACCGGCCCAGCAAGTAGGCCCATCGCTCTCGAATGTATTCCAATTGCCCAGAGAGTGAGTGAGGCACGGCTACAGCGGGGCGGCGCAGCATATCCACCAGGTTCTCATCATCGGGGCCAAAACCCGGCTGCGCCTCGAAGAATTCGTGCAGAGCAGTCACGACCTGCGGATATGCTGTTTCCCTGTCCAGTGCGGTGTCGTCAAACAGCTCCAGAAATGGCGAGAAGGCGGGGTTCTTGTTTGCTAGCCAGAGCATCACCATCTCTTCTAACACGATCTGGCGATGGGGCACACCAGCGGTTTCTCCCTCCATGTAATCTTCAAGTGCGACCTCCTGCCGATAGACGACGAGCGGAGGGAATTCGTCCGCGAATCTATACAAGGTGGTGTCAACCGCTTCCTCGCCGAGCCTTTCATCCAGCCAATCCAGCGCCTGCCGAAAGACATGTGGATTCCTCTGTTCCCGATACAAACCAACCACATAGTGCAGAATCTCGTCTATCAGCCCCATGGCATTGATCTGCCCTGCTTTTATGGCTTGCTCTGGAAATCTGACCAAGTCCCGCCTTTCGTTCATTTTCTGGGCAAACACCCGCGCGGCATGGAAATTGGCAAAAATGACGTTTCCGCTTAAATAAAACAGCGTTTGATCAAACTGGTACAGGTCCCGTGCCTTGCGGGAGACATGGAATTCGAGCACTCTGGCCATTCGCACTGGACTCTCTGGTTGCATGTGACCCTCTTACTCGCGCACACCCCCGACGCTCGTCCCGCTGGGGATCCAATCCTTCTTCTGAAAAGCTTCCTCGCCAAGATCGGCGGCGAAGGCGCAGTTACGACCGATGCGCATGTGGGCCGGGATCGACGTGTTCTTACCACAGACAGTGAGGCCGCTGTGCAGGCCGGCCGGCACGTTGGGCGTCCGGTCATCCCCCCAGCCGACCCAAGCCTTCGCCCCAACCCGGACGCGCTTGTCCAGGATCGCGTGATCCACGACTGCATCCTCCCCGATTACGGCATCGGTCATCACGATGGAGTGACGTACGACGGCTCCAGGCCGCACCACCACGCCGGGCGAGAACACCGAGTGGTCAACGGCCCCCTCGATCACGCAACCATCAGTGATGAAGGAACAGGATACGGTTGCCTCGCTGCGGACGTTGACGGGGGGACGTTCCTCGCTGCGGGTGTGGATGACCCACTTTCGATCAAGCAGGTCCAGCCGGGGATTGCCTGCCAGCAGATCCATGTGGGCCTGCCAATACGCCTCGATGGTACCCGCATCCACCCAGTAACCGCGATATGGGAAGGCGTAGATGCGATAGGATCCCATCATCCGGGGAACGACATCGCCGCCAAAGTCGTGGCGTGATCCAGCGTACGCGTGGTTGGCCGTCAGCACCTCGTGCAGCACATCGGCGTTGAAGGCATAGATGCCCATCGAGGCCAGAGAGCCACGGGGCTGAGCTGGTTTCTCCTCGAAACCAATGACCTCGTACTCTTCGCCCATCTCCAGGATGCCGAAACGGGAGGCATCCTCCGGCGCGACGCGCACCGTCGCGATGGTCAGGTCGGCGCCATGGTCCAGGTGGAAAGTGGCCAGCACATCATAGTCCATCTGGTAGACGTGGTCACCGGCGAGGATGAGGACGACGTCGGGCTGGTAGTGATCGATAAAGTCCAGGTTCTGGTAGATGGCATCGGCGGTTCCCTGGTACCAATCGGACCAACGGGGGCCCACGTAGGGCTGAAGCAAGGTGACACCGCCGGTTGCACGATCCAGGTCCCATGGTTGGCCCGAGCGGATGTGATCGTTGAGCGAGCGGGGGCGGTACTGGGTGCAGACGCCAACGGTATATATGCCCGAGTTGGCACAGTTGGAGAGTGTGAAGTCAATGATCCGGTACTTGCCAGCGAAGGGAACAGCCGGTTTGGTCCGCTTCTGCGTGAGCACGCTCAAGCGGCTGCCCGCACCACCCGCCAGGATCATCGCCAGGGTGCGCATCCTGTCTCCTACGTACCATGCACCTTGATCGCACGCCGATAAAGCTTGACGTACTCCTGCGCCGAGGCCAACCAGGAGAAATCAAGTGCCATTCCCCGCTGCTGCAGTCTACGCCAGGCCTTCTTGTTGTGGTAAACCTGCAGCGCCTGCTCCAACGCTTCCTGGCATGCCTCGGGAGTGTAATCTGTGAAGGTGAAGCCGGTGCCCCGACCTCGCCTGGCCTTGTAATCGGAGACTGTATCGGCCAGCCCACCAGTCGCCCTCACGACGGGCACGCAGCCATAGCGCATCGCGATCATCTGCCCAACCCCACACGGCTCGACACCGCTGGGCATCAGGAACATGTCCGCGCCAGCGTAGATGCGTCGCGCCAGCACCGAATCGCATTTGAGGCAGGCGCGCATGCTATCGGGGAAGCGGGCCTGGACGCGCTCGAACATCTTATGATACTCGGGCTGCCCGGTGCCAAGCAGGACGAACTGCGTCTCCCGTTCCAGAAGCCATTCCAGCACCGGTTCCATCAGGTCCATACCTTTGACCTCATCGAGCCGCGAGACCATCCCGACCAGAGGCACCTCGGGTCGCACGGGAAGGCGCGCCTGCTGCTGCAGGGCGGTCTTGTTGGCCACCCGCCGATCGACCGTACCGGCGTCGAAGCGGTGGGGGATGTTGGGGTCTGTGGCTGGGTTCCACTCTTTGTAGTCAATCCCGTTGAGTACACCAAAGAGCCGGTCCCGTCGTTCTCGCAACAGGGGAGCCAGTCCCATCCCCATCTCCTCAGTGAGGATTTCCTGCGCATACCGCTCGCTGACCGTGTTGATCAGGTCGGCATGGGCGATTCCCTGGGCCATCCAGTTCACCGTTCCGGGCTGCTCGACGGACAGATGCTTCACGTATTCCATCTGCGCAAAGGTCAAGATCAGCCGGCCAGCGATGCCCTGGAAGGCCAGGTTGTGAATCGTGAAAAGCGTGGCGATGTCGCCATAGAAACGATCCCTTCGACCGGCCGTATTCAGCCAGACCGGCACGATGCCGGTGTGCCAGTCGTTCGCGTGTATCACATCCGGCTTCCAATCCAGGAAGCGTAGCGCTGCAAGGGAGGCCCGTCCAAAGACGGCGAAGCGCTGGGCATCGTCCTCGAAGCCGTAGACGCGGTCGCGGGAGGAGAAATACAGTTCGTTCCAGATGAGATACACCGGGATATCGCCGTTAAGCGTGCTTCCGATCAGGTGGACGTGCTCCTCCCCAGGCCCAACCGGTATGGGGAAGGGTTCGCCCAGCTTCTCAAGCTGGAACTGGTCGCTGCGGATGGTGCCGTAGCGCGGCATCATGAGCCGCACGTCATGGCCCAGCGCCCGGATTGCCTGGGGCAGCGAGCCGGCTACGTCTGCCAACCCCCCTACCCTGGCGAAGGGCACCGCTTCGGCGGCAAGGAACAGGATCTTGAGTGGTTTTTCGGTCATCGCCTGACTCCTTCAGGGAAAATGGCCCCGTTGCTACGATGGTATGCCAGCACAGCGTGCGTGCCAGACATCGATCCTCTCCGTGATCTCGCGTAGCGCTTCCCCGCCTCGGCCAGAAATGGATCTTGCTCTATCCATCGTGCGCCTCTGTGTCTGTGTCAGTCGTCACGCAGGAGTGGGCGTGGGCGTACGCGTGGGGAATGGAGTGTACGTAGGGACAGGCGTAGGCGTGACACGGCGCGGGGGTACGAACGTTACTGCCAGGCTCAGCCCCATACTCAGGATGACCAGCAGGCTGATGACCCAGAGTATGATGCGGTTTCGCCGGGATTTTGAGCGACGCACGGTGCCTCCTATGAATGATGGCTCTTTGACGTCTCATTATAGCACAGCAGTGAGGAGACACAAGCGATGTTCCTTCACTTCTCGTCCCCGGAGCTTGGCCGCACACGCAGCCGCAGTCCCTCCACAGCGACGACCTCGACCTGCTCTCCCGCGGCGAGGGGGCCGTCTTCGGCACCTGCCGTCCAAAGTTCTCCTGCCACCCACACCGTCCCCTTGGGATCCAGCGGCGTCCGCACGATACCCAACCGGCCGATCAGCAACTCCGCGCCGGTCGCCGGTCGTGCCCTCTGGGCACGCAGCCCCTTGGCCACGATGAAGGCGAAAAAGGCCCCAATCGCCAGGCTCGTCGCCACGACCAGGGGCACCGAAATCCGGCCGTAGGGTGAGCCTGCCGGGACGTTGAACAGGATCAACGCCCCAGCGATGAGTGTCCCGACGCCCGCGAAGGTCAACGCCTCCACACCCGGCGTCTTGAGGTCAAGGAAGAACAGAACGAAGGCCGTCCCAATGAGCACCAATCCCAGCCAGTTGAGGGGCAGAACCCGCATGGCATAGGCGGCCAGTGCCAGACAGAGCGCGCCCAGGAACCCAGCCACCCACCCACCTGGGGCCGAAAGTTCCACCAGGATGAGTTGGATGCCAAGGGCCAAAAGAAGAAAAGCGACGTTGGGATTGACGAGCACGCTCAACACTTGCTCGACGGGCGACATTGGCACCTCTCGCAGCACAGCGTTGGCCACGTGCAGCGTGATCTCACCCGTGCCCAACGGTACCGTGCGCCCGTCGAACTGCGTCAGCAGGCCATCCAGGTCATCGGCGACGACGTCAATCAGCCCCAGATCCAGTGCCTCCCGCTCGTTTGCGGTCTCGCTCTCGCGGATGGCTCGCTCGGCCCACTCCACCGCGGCCTCGCCCCGCCGGGCAGCGAACACGCCCGCGTGCTCCACCAGCGCGTTGACGACCTTCTCCACCGCCTCGGCGTCTGCCTCCACATCGCCCGTAGTCACCGGATGGGCTGCGCCCATGGTCGTGTGGGGGGCCATCGCCGCTCCTGAAGCCGCCAGCGTGATCAGGGCCCCGGCCGACGCAGCCATTCCACCACGCGGCCAGACATAGACGATGACGGGCACTTTTGCGTTCTCGAGCGTTTCCATGATCTTGAGCGTGGCGGCAAGGTCGCCGCCGGGTGTATTGAGCTGCATGACGACGGCGTGTGCCCCTCTCCGCCCAGCCGACTCGACACCCCGGCCTATGTAATCGGCAGTCGCGCTGGAGATCGCACCATCCACCGTCAGGACGCAGACCTCCCGCGCGCCCTGCGCATCGGCGGGCACCGCCACCGCCTGGACCACAAACACCATCCACAGCACAGCAAGGACCCGTTTCACCTGGCATCTCCTTATCTGCGTCACGTTTCACGTATCACGTTTCACGTCTTACATTATACTCCAAAAACCCCCTCACCGCACAAGTCGAACGGCCAGCAACGAGCATCCAGTATCGAGTATCGAGTATCCAGCACCAAGCCACTAGCCAACTCCCGCCATTCATTGTACAATCAGTTCTAGTCAATATCTCACATTCCCTTGACACCACGTAAACAGAGATATGTTACGATGCGCATGTGGTCCGGCTGGTGAAATCCCTTGTCGACACCTCATCACGTTTCACGCATCACGTTTCACGTTTCACGCATCACGCATCACGCATCGCGTTTCACGCTCCACGCCAAGCGGAGGGAATCTTCCACAGCGAACTGCTAACTCATCAACGAGGAGATCTACATAATGAACATCCTGGTCACCGGTGGCGCCGGCTACATCGGCAGCATCGTCACCGAAGAGCTGATCAACCAAGGCGACGGAGCCATCGTCTTTGACAACCTCTACTACGGCCACCGGGCGGCCGTCCACCCCGGGGCAACTTTCGTTGAGGGGGATCTGGCCGACCGGGCCGCCGTCAAGTCCCTGTTCGTAACCTACGACATCGACGCCGTGATGCACTTTGCATCCTACACGCTGGTAGGCGAGTCTATGGAGCAGCCCTTTATGTACCTGGGCGACAACGTCACCAACGGCCTGAACCTGCTTCAAGAGGCGGTCGCTCACGGCGTTCGCCGCTTTATCCTTTCCTCCACCGCCAATCTCTTTGACGACCCGGAACGCATGCCGATCGACGAAGAGGAGCGCATCGTCCCTGGCAGCCCCTACGGCGAGTCAAAGAACATCCTGGAACGCATGCTGTACTGGCTGGACCGGATCTATGGCTTCCGCTACGCGGCGCTGCGCTACTTTAATGCGGCCGGTGCCTCCCCATCGGGAGAGCGGGGCGAGGACCACGATCCCGAGACGCACCTCATCCCGCTCGTCCTGCAGGTGGTACTGGGCCAACGCGACAAGATCACCATCTTCGGCGACGACTACCCCACCCGCGACGGCACCTGCGTGCGCGATTACGTCCACGTCACTGACCTGGCCCAGGCCCACATCCTGGCGCTGCGGGCGCTCGACGAGGGCAGCCGCACCTACAACTTGGGGAACACCCACGGGGCTACCGTCAAAGAGGTCATCGAAACCTGCCGCCAGGTGACCGGTCATCCCATCCCGGCCGAGGTCGGTCCCCGCCGCCCCGGAGACCCGGCCGTGCTGATCGCCAGCAGCGCCAAGATCCGGCGGGAACTGGGCTGGAAGCCCAGGTACCCCGACCTGCGGACCATCGTCGAGCACGCCTGGGAGTGGCACCGGGCGCACCCTCAAGGGTACGGCAATTGATGCGTGTCGCCGTCAACGCCTGGTTCTGGGGTAGTCCGACCACCGGCAGCGGGCAGTACACGCGGCGGCTGGCCGAGCACCTGGTTACGCTGGAACCGGATTTGGAGGTCAAGCTGGTCACGCCCAGAGGGTGGGGCTCTCGGGTTGCAAGTTTCAGGTTTCAGGTTTCAGGGTCTGTCCAACCTGAGACCTTAAACCTGAAACCTGAAACAAGCAACTTGAGAAAGGTGTGGTTCGAGCAAGTGGCCTTCTCCCGCACTTGCCGTCGCCTCGGGGCCGACGTGGCCCACGTGCCGTATTGGGCGCCACCGCTTCGCCCCTCGGTCCCCACCGTCGTCACCATTCACGACCTGATTCCTCTGCTCTTGCGCGAGTACCGGGGGTCGCCATGGGTGCGGCTCTACACCACGCTGGTCAGCACCGCCGCGCGGAGCGCCGCACTGGTGCTCACCGATTCCGAGGCCTCCCGGCAGGACATCATCGCCCACCTGGGATTGCCCGCCGAGCGCGTGCGCGTCATCTACCTGGCCGCCGACGCGCGTTACACCTCCACCCCCGTGCCCGAGGACATTCAAATCCGCGCGCGGTACAGCCTGCCGGACCGATACGTGCTCTACCTGGGTGGCTTCGACGTGCGCAAGAACGTCACCACGGTGCTCAGCACCTACCGCCGGGCCGGGCCGGTCATTGGAGAAGCCTGCCCATTGGTCATCGCCGGGCGGCTGCCGGAGCGGGACACGCCCTTCACGCCCGACCCGCGACGGCTGGCCCGAGAGCAGGACATAGACGAGAGGTTCGTGCATTTCACCGGCTTCGTGGACGAGGGAGACAAGCCCGCTCTCTACAGGGGGGCGGTGGCCTTTATCTTTCCCAGCCGCTACGAGGGCTTTGGCCTGCCGCCGCTGGAGGCGCTGGCCTGCGGCACGCCGGTCGTGGGCAGTGACGTCTCCTCTATCCCCGAGGTCGTCGGCGACGCAGGAGTCCTGTTGCCACCGGATGACGCCGAGGGGATGGCGAGCGCGCTGATTCAACTGGCGACCGACGACCGCTTCCACGCTGAACTGGGACGCCGCGCGCCAGCCCAGGCCACTCGCTTCTCCTGGAAGCGCGCCGCCCGGAAGGTGCTGGCTGCATACCGGGACGTGGCGGCATGAAACGATAAAAGTCCCCCTTCGTCGTTCCCACCATCCTCGTCTGCCTCTACGCTATCCTGCACACCCCTGTCTACTGCTGTGAGGCGGTCCACGCCGTCATCGCCCATTGGTCATCGCCCATTGGTCATTGGTCATTGGTCATTGATCATTGGTCATTGGTCATTGGTCATTTCCCATCCCCCTTCCCCCTTCCGCCAGAATGTGCTACAATACTAACAGCAGGGAGGGGCGGTATGCCGAACGATCTGGCGAAACAACTCCAGCAAATTCCGCTGTTTGCCAAACTCGGCCGGGACGACCTCAAGGCGGTCGCCCAACTGGTCGAGCGCACGCAATATCCGGCCTGGAGCGAGATCTGCCACCAGGGCACACTCGGCCAGACGATCTACTTCGTCGAGAGCGGCGAACTCCGCGTCCTGCGCGTGGACCCACAGGGGATCGAGCAAGATGTCGGCCGCCTGGGACCCGGCGAGTATTTCGGCGAGACTTCGCTGATGCTGGGCGAACCGCGTGACGCCACTGTCGAGGTTGTCCAGGACGCCACCCTGCTGTACCTGAACAAGTGCGATTTCGACCAGTTGTTGGAAGAGCGGCCCTGGGTGCTCAAGGCGCTGCAGATACGACCCGACGTCGCGAAAAAGCGATTCGCTCGTCGCTTCAGATGGCAGGACGCCGACGAGGTCGTCGTCGCCAGCTTGCATAAACACAACGTAATCCTGATCCGCAACATCTTCATCCCATGCCTCGTGCTCCTGGCAGACATAGTTGGCTGCGGCTACTGGTACGTGCAGTCCAGGTCTCCGTTGGCCCTGATCGTTGGGATATTCCTCGGGCTCTTCCCCGCCCTGCTTACGCTGTACCTGACCCTGGATCACCGCAACGACGACTATGTCGTGACGAACAAACGGGTCGTACACGAGGAGCGTATTCCTTTCGTCCTCGAGTCGCGGACGGAAGCCCCTTTGCGCACTGTGCAAGATATTCAGCAGACGCAGGAGGGGTTGCTGGCACAGTTGTGCAACTTTGGCAACCTGATCATCGAGACGGCTGGAGAACGCGGGCACGTGATCTTCCGCCAGATCCCGGACCCAGCGCAGACGCAAGAGATCATCTTTGAGCAAATCGAGCGCGTGCTCGCCAGAGCCAGGGCCGAGGAACGGGCCGCGATCCGGGATACGCTACGACATCATTTCGGCATCCCCTCCCTCGAAACGTCCGCGCCAGCGTCCGAGGTGGTGCGTCCAACACCCCGTTTCAAGCTGACCATCCCGCAATGGGTTCTCGCGCCTGTGCGTCTCTTTCGCTACTTTATGCCCCCCCTGCGCTACGAGGAAGGGGATACCATCACCTGGCGCAAACACTGGATCCCCCTGCTCAAGCCCATCGCGCCTCCCACGCTGATCATCATCCTGGGCACGCTGGGCACCACGTACCTGATCTTTTATCACTTTTCCAACTGGGGCCCGATATTGATCGCCTATGGCGTGATGATGGCGGGTGTGTTCCTGTGGTGGCTGTGGATATTCGACGACTGGCAGAACGACGTCTATCAGGTGACGACCACGCGCATCATCGACGTCGAGCGGCTGCCGCTATACCTGCGGGAACAGCGCCGCGAGGCCAGCCTGGGGGTGATCCAGAACGTCAGCCTCGAGATCCCCGGCGTGCAGGGGAATCTGCTGAACTATGGCTCAGTGACGATTGAAACAGCCGGGGCCGGGGCCTTTACCTTTGACCACGTCAAAGACCCACGGGGGGTCCAGGCCGAGATATTTCGACGGGTGGAGGCATTTCAGGCCAAACAGCGCCAGCAGGAAGCTGAGCGCCGCCGGACCGAGTTGCTCGACTGGTTCAGCGTCTACGATCAGATTCGCAACTCGGCACCCCCTGCCAATCTGCCACCATCTTCATATTACCAGGAGACTTGATCCATGCCTGTGCGTCCGGTTGTGCTTTCCGATAACCCACTGCTGCGCCAGAAATCGCGCCGCGTGAAGCGGTTCGGTCCAGCCCTGCAGCAGCTCATCGACGACATGGTCAAGACGTTGCACGCAGCCAACGGCATCGGCCTGGCCGCCATTCAGATCGGCGTGTCCGAGCGCGTGATCGTCGTGCAGTTGCCCGAAGATGACGAGAACCCCGAGGATGGTAAACTGTACGTCATCGTCAATCCCGAGTTGGCGCGCAGATCCCGCGAGATAGAGGAAGGTATTGAAGGTTGCCTATCCATCCCTGGCTGGGTCGGGGAGGTGCCGCGCCACCGCACCGTCACCGTGAAGGGGAGGGACCTGCACGGAAAGCCCATGCGCATCAAGGCGCAGGAGCTGCTGGCCCGCGTCTTTCAGCACGAAGTCGACCACGTCAACGGCGTCCTCTTCATCGACCACGTAAAAGATCCGGAGAAAATATGGCCTGTACCCGAGGGAGAGGAAGAGGCAGCGGAGGCAGTCCAGGAGGTACCCGGCGGCGTTGCATCGTCTGGGCCGCTGGAGTGATTCAGGTAGGGGAGAAGGTACCGTGTCTCAACAAAGTGCCACCACTGCTCCGCTGGTGATTGAAGGGCTTACCTTCCGTTATCATACCCGCCCTGAGCCTGCGCTGTGCGGCGTTTCCCTGACGCTGGGGAGCGGCGAGTTGCTCCTCGTCGCCGGCGCCAGCGCATGTGGCAAGACGACGCTCATTCGCTGCATCAACGGCCTCATCCCGCGCAGCTACAAAGGGGAACTGAGCGGGCGGGTGATCCTCGATGGCCAGGACACGACAGGGCTGCCCCTTTCGCGTATCTCCCAGATCGTCGGCACGGTGCTGCAAGATCCAGAGCGGCAAATACTGGGTGCCTACGTCTCCGCCGAAGTAGCCTTTGGGCTGGAGAACCTGGGACTGCCCCGCGATGAGATCGTGCAGCGGGTGGACGAAACGCTCGACTATTTGGGTATCTCCCACCTGCGTGGACGAGAGACGTTCTATCTATCCGGCGGTGAGAAGCAAAAGATCAGCCTCGCTGGCGTGCTGGCCATGCGCCCCAGCATCCTCCTGCTCGACGAGCCGCTGGCCAGTCTCGACCCTGCCAGCGCCCAGGAGGCCCTGGCCCTCCTCCGCCGCCTGGCCGATGAGGGGGTCAGCATCATCCTCGTAGAGCATCGGGTCGAGAACGCGTTGAGCATCCGCCCAGACCGGGTCCTATTCATGCAGGAAGGCAACGTCACCTACTACGGCCGGTCAGATGGCTTGGCGGAGGTCGTGGACTACCGGCAGGTGAAAATGCCCGCCCCGATCGTGATTCAGCGCGCCGCCAGCGAGCCACCTCCCACGTTCGAGCCCGCGATCAAGCCAGATGGCCGAGAGCCGCTGGTGACGTTCGAGAACGTCTCTTTCGCCTACGGAGACGGACCAACGGTCATTCATGACGTTAACCTGACCATCCGCCGCGGCGACGTGGTCGCGCTCCTCGGCCCCAACGGCGCGGGGAAGACGACGCTGGTCAAGCACGCCATCGGTCTCCTGAAGCCACGCCAGGGCCAGGTCGCTGTCGAAGGGCAGGACACGAGGAAGATGAGCGTCGCGCAGATTGCTCACACACTGGGCTACGTCTTCCAGAGCCCCAGCCACATGCTCTTTGCACCGACCGTGCGGGAGGAGCTGGCCTTCGGCCCCAAGAACCTGGGCTATAGCAAGGAAACCATTGTGGAGGGGGTGGCGCGGGCGATAGAAATTGTCAACCTCAAGGGACAAGAGGAGTATCCGCCGCTGGCGCTTTCTTTTGGACAGCAGAAGCGGGTGAGCATTGCTGCCATCCTGGCGATGCGCTCGAAAATCCTGGTGATGGACGAACCCACCGCCGGCCAGGACTATTGGAACTATATGGCGTTCATGGATGCCATCCTTCAGATGCCGGCATTTGAGGCTATCCTTTTCATCACTCATGACATCGACCTGGCGATCTGCTACGCCAGCCGGGTCATTCTGATGCACGAGGGGCGGATCGCCGCGGATGGATCACCGCCCGAGGTGCTATCTGATTCCGAGTTGCTCAAGCAGTGCCGCTTGGTGCCAACCTCGCTGCTGGAGGTCAATCTGAAGCACTTGCCACAGACGGGACGCTTCATGTCGGCCGAGGCGCTGGCCCACGCCATCGCGGGCGGCCCGCATCCAGAGCAAACCGAACCGCGACCGCCGGTGTTATAAGAAGCAGGCTACTTGCGCAAAGAAAGGGGGTGATTCAGACAATCCAACCACAGGTTCGTGGAGACCGCGTGCGGCAGCCACGCCGGGGGAGGGACGTGCCTGCTGCCCGGCTGCTGAAATCGTTTGATATCGTACATCGCTTCCGATTCGAACCTCGGAAGCTCCCCTGCGAAAGGAGATCAAAACATGACTACAACAAGATCCACACAGAATCGGGCCATCATATGGCTCATCGTGCTGGTCATATTCGTAGTGTTGATGGTTCTGGCCAGTGTGTTAACCAGCGGCGACAAAATCCAGGGCATCGCGCCGATCGGCGTGACCGCTATCGGCCTGATCGGCGTCTTCGTCGTCTACCTCGCCACGGCGAGAAGCGATGCCTGGGAGGTCGGCACCCGTCAGGTGGTGTACATGGCCATCGGCGCGGCGCTGTACGGCGTCTTCAACTATATCTTCAACACGATCCCCATGCCGTCCGTCAGCCAGGTGGCACTGCGGCCCTCCATCTGCATCCCTGTCTTCTTTGGCTACGCGTTTGGTCCGGTGGTGGGCTTCTTCACCGGGGCCGTGGGCAACATCCTGGGAGACTTTCTCACCGGATGGGGCGTGTACCCGGCCTGGGACATCGCCAACGGGTTGATCGGATTGGTTACCGGCCTGGTCTTGCTCTTCGCTGACAAGAAACGCAGCCTCAACTTCCTGACCATCCTGGTTGCAGTGCTCGTCGTCATCACCTCGGCTCTGATCTACCTCAACCCGCGCGTACCCGGGCCTTGGACGGGCGAGATCGAGGACTTTTCCTTCTGGGCCTGGGCATTCATCATCGGCGGCGTCGTGGTGATCGCTGGCCGCTTTGTCCTGGAGCGGATCGGCGTAGACCTGGCGGCGATCAACCTGTGGGGAACGCTGGGCATCATCGTCGGCATCGGGTTTGCCGCTCTCGCCGACATCTGGATCAACGGCTACAGCTTCGCCACGGCCATCATCGGTGAGTTTGCGCCGGCCGCCGGTCCCAACATCCTCAACTCGATGATCCTCTCACCCATCCTGTTGGCCGCCTACCAGGCCGTCACAGCCCGCACCGGCCGCTAACAGGGAGACGATGACATGCTGATCGCCTGGCGCTACCGCGAACGGGATACCGTGATCCAGCGCCTGGACCCCCGCGCGCGGATCATCTTTATGCTGGCCATGCTCTTCTCCATCATCCAGTTTTGGGACCTGCGCTTCATGCTCCTGTTCCTCGGCATCGCCGTAGGCCAGTATGCGCTCGCCAGGCTGACCTGGCACGAAACGCGCCGGGTATGGATACTCGTCAGCTTTATCATTCTCTTTATGACCATCTTGACGTTTTTCACCGGGAGAGGCGGCGTGGAGTATGCCTATCACGAAGAACATCTCATCCGTCGCCTCGGACCTCTCTCCCTCCCCATCGTCAGATGGCAGATCTCGGTGAACATCACTGCCGAAAAGACCATCTTCGCGTTCAGCCAGCTCGTCCGGATGTATGCCATCACGATCATGGCCATCACCATTCCCTACACGGTGGACCCCAACCTCTACGGCATTACGTTCCGAAAACTGGGCCTGCCCGACAAGTTCGCCTATGCAATGGACCTGGCTTTTCGCTTCGTGCCCACGCTGGGACGCGATTTCAGCATCACGCTCGATTCCCAACGGGCCAGGGGGTACGAGGTAGAGAGGCTATCGGGTGGCATTGTAGCGCAAATCCGCCGGCTGGCGCCGCTGCTGGTGCCGGTGACTATCAACGCCATCGTCGGCGCGGAGGACATCATCGACGCGATGGACCTGCGCGCCTTCGGGGTGGGACCGCGCACCTGGGTGCGCCAGCTTTTCTACCGGCGCGCTGACAAGGCGCTCATCGCGGCCGGTGCGCTGATCTTTGTCCTCTCAACCGTTCTTGCCTTCATGGACATCGGCGACCTGTGGGTGCCGGCAGTGTTGTTGCGCCTGGCCACGGGCTGAAGCCTCTCTGCGGCAGAGAAACGCGTGGGGCTGTCCAGTAGTGGACAGCCCCACGCTTTCACCCGGCCCTATGAACGATGAACGGCGATGACAATGACCGGGGCCGAGACGGTCGTCCTGTCACTTGTTCTTCTTCGGCTTCTTCGGCTTCGGACCAGCGTGAGCAGGCGGGCCGGCGTGGTCTGGCCGACCGCCCTTGTCTTTCGGGCCAGCCAGGTTGAGCGGATCGCCATCGTCATCATCTGCGTCGCCGTCCGCGTCATCGCCGGGCCGATCCGCACGGTCTTTCGGGCCAGCGTGGTCTGGACGGTCACCGCCCTTGCCACGCACGTGCCCGACGCCGCGGATGGAGGGCCGGACGTACTCCTTGAACAAGTCACCCATGCCCGTCCCGGATTGGAAGGCTGCCACCAGTTCCTCCACCGTCACGCCGCACGATTCGGCGGACTCCTCGTCGCCGCAGTCCTCCTGCGACGCGGCCGCCATGGCATACAGCTTGACGAGCACACCAAAGCCCAGCCCGTCCTCGTGGTAGGCGGCAATCTCATCGCCGGGCTGGACGACACCGCCATCCTCGTCCAATTCCCAATCGACCGAGAGCGCCTGCAGCGCCTCTCTTAGCTCTTCGGCGGTATCTGGATCGACGGAGATGGTCACTTCCTGGCCATCTATCAGGACCGTGAACGTGCCGTCCTCGTTCTCGGCGATCACCGTCCCGGCCTCGGCACCGTCGGTGTCGCCGTCCGCCCACGTGCACTTCTCGGTACCCAGGTCACACACGGCGTGACCCTGCGTGGCATCCAGTGCTTTCGCCAGGCTATCGGCACTCGCGTCACCGAAATACGACCCAAGCAAGGCGACGATCGGGTGATCGTACTCACTGTCGAGCGTCACCGTGCACTGGCCAGCGCCTGAGTCAACGGTCACCACCCCGGCATCTTCGTCCACGGCCACGACGGTGCCAGAGACACTCTCCTTACATGGAAGAGTCTCGTCCTCCTGAGCGGCCACAGGCGCGGCGACAGCCAACGTCAGGGCCAGTGCCAGGACCAAAGCCACCTTCTTTCCACTGTTGATCATCAGTTGTTCCTCCTCATTATGTTATGGGCGGCGCGGTCACTTGCACACGCGCCTCGTCCTTACGTAACTTCGCTTGTATAACGGACAGTATGACCGTGGGTTACGCCCCTATCATGGGACATTGGTACCATTGTCCCCCCTCCGCGACTGTGCTATAGTATGCCTATGGTAGAGGGGCAAGAATGTCCAATGACGAAACCAGGTTGATCCAGCAGGCGAAGGAGGGGGACCCAGCCGCCTTCGCCGAGCTCTACGACCGGTGTCAGCCAGCCATCTATCGCTACATCTTTTACCGGGTGGATGACGCCCCCACGGCCGAGGACCTGACCGCCGAGGTCTTTGTGCGCCTGGTGGAGAGGATCGACCGTTTCACCTACCAGGGCCGTCCACTGCTGGCATGGCTGTACACCATCGCCCGCAACATGGTCGCCGACCACCACCGGCACGCCGGCCGATCCCTGCCGCTCTCCCTGGATGAACAATGGGCCGGTGACGGGGCGGACCCAGAGGAAGCTGCCGAGGATCGATTGGCACAACGCAGGCTGGTCGCTGCGCTGGCGTGCCTCACCGAGGATCAACGCCACGTCATCCTGCTCAAGTTCGTCGAGGGAATGGATAATGACACGGTGGCGCAAACGTTGGGCAAATCCGTAGGGGCGATCAAGGCGCTGCAGCACCGAGCCCTGGTCGCGTTGCGACGCATCCTCGCAGGAAGCGGCGACTGGAAACCTGGGGGCTAGGATGCTACAGCCGTATCTCATGCCCCTGCTCCCCGTTATACAGGGCGAGGGTATTGGCCAAATGAGGGGCGTAGTGAGGTGCCACAGGCTCGTGATAGAAAAGGAGATCACCATCCCCATCGCGGGTAACTTGAGAGATGCTGGCCGATGAAACGAGATCTAACCCACGCACTGGATGAATGCCTGGCCCTTCTGGGGGAAGAGCGGGCTACGCTGGAGGAGTGTCTCGCTCGCTACCCGGAGTACGCCAGCGATCTGCGTCCTCTCCTGGATCTCGCTCGCGAGGTGCAGGGCCTGCCTCAGCCGACCCCCAGCCCCGCCGCGTTCACCACCGGAAAGCAGAGGATGCTGGACGCGCTGGCCGAGAAGCACCGCCCGGCGGCATCCCCCATCCCATGCACCCGCCACGTGGGGCGGATCATCCCCATAGTCACGGACTGGTTGAAGGAAAGAGATGGACTGGCCGTGCGGACACGCGCGCCCGCCTTCCGGCTGGCGCTGGTGGGTGCGCTCGCGCTCGCGCTGTTCACCATCGGCGGCTCGTTTCTCATGTCCTGGCCGGGTGTGAGCGTCGCCCAGATGGCTACGCTGGACCAAATGAGTGGCGCGGTGGAGTTCCTACCCGCCGGCAGCGATACATGGCGGCCCGTGTTGGCCGGCGAGCAGTTGGAGGCGGGAAGCCAGATCCGCACCGGTCCGCGTTCGGCCGCCAGGCTGCGTTTCTTCGACGGGAGCACGACCGACCTGGGGGCCAGAGTAGAGGTCGCCATCATCCAGATGAACGCTCGGCGGGACGGGGGCAAGGCCGTCATCCTGCTTCGTCAGACGTCAGGCCAGACTCGCAGTCACGTGCGGCGATTGCCTGACCAGGCATCTCGATTCGAGATCAGGACTTCTGCGGCGGTCGTGGCGGTGCACGGGACGGAGTTCACGACAACTGTAGAGACCGACGGCACCACCAGTGTAGCGGTAGCCGAGGGGCTCGTTGAGGTCACGGCCCGGAAGACCACCGTCGTGGTGTCAACAGGACAGCAGACCACCGTTCAGCCCGGGCGACCTCCCTCCACCCCCGCCATGATACCGCCGGCCAGGCCTATGCCCGCGCCATCACCCACGATCATCCCAACTGCGACCACCACAGCTACTTCTGCGTCACCACCGATAGCACCCTTCGTTCCCACCAGCACACCGCAGCCACCCGGCCTGACCAAGACCCCACTGCCACCCGGTCTGACCAAGACCCCGCAGCCACCCGGCCATACCAAGACGCCACAGCCGCCCGGCCAGACCAAGACCCCGCAGCCACCCGGCCAGACCAAGACACCACAACCCCCTGGCCAGGACAAGAACTCGCAACCACCCGGCCAGGACAAGGAATCCAAGCCCAAAAAGAAATCGTAGCCGGCGGGGCCGACCGTGATTTCTGAGCACGCTGCTTGATGGCAGCAGGCTATCAGGCAAAGCAAAACCGCCCCGTGGGCTGTAGAGCCACGGGGCGGTCGTTTGCCAGCTTGGCGGGAGAGCTACGCCTCGCCGCACAGTTTTAACAATCGCTCCCAGCGACGGTCCACTTCCGCCTGCAGTTTGTCGATCATGTGCCGGTTCTCCGGCCGGAAGAGGTGGCGGAACCGCCCTTGCCGCTTCAGCCACGTCTCCACCGGTAGCTTCTCCTTCGGCTTGTAGGTCAATTGCCACTCGCCGTCCTCCACCTCGAAGAGGGGCCAGTAGCAGGTGTCCAGCGCCAACTGCGTGATCTCGATCGTCTCGTCCGTCCCGTGCCGCCAGCCCCGGTTGCAGGACGAGAGCACGTTCATGAACGCCGGCCCGCCGCAGTCGACCGCCTTGCGCGTCTTCTTCATCAGGTCACGCCACTGGCTCGGGGCGGCCTGCGCCACGTAGGGGATGTCGTGGGCGGCCATGATGGCGGTCAGGTCCTTGCGGTATTGCTGTTTACCGGGGATGACCTTGCCGGCCGGCGAGGTGGTCGTGTGCGCACCATAGGGCGTCGCGCTCGAACGCTGGATGCCGGTGTTCATGTAGGCCCCGTTGTCGTAGCAGATGTAGAGAAACCGGTGCCCGCGCTCGACCGCGCCGGACAGGGCCTGGAGGCCGATGTCGTAGGTCCCGCCGTCACCGCCGAAGGCGAGGAACTTGACGTTCTGGTCAGGGATCTTGCCCTGCTTGACCAGGCTGCGGTAGGCTGCTTCGACGCCGCTGATCGTCGACGCGGCGTTCTCGAAGGCGTTGTGGATCCAGGGCACCCGCCAGGCGGTGTAGGGATAGATCGTCGTCGCCACCTCCAGGCAGCCGGTGGCGTTGGCGATGACCACCGGATCGTCGATCGCCGCCAGCATCTGCCGCACGACGATCGAAGCACCGCAGCCCGCGCACAGCCGGTGTCCCGGTGCCAGCCGGTCCGGACGCTTGGATAGTTCTTTAGGGGTCAGTTTGGTTGCCATTCGTTGCTCCTTACTCCCGCACGCTCAAGTACGTCACTAGCCGTTCCGCCTGGCCCGTCTCAGCCATCTGGAGCGCGTCCCGGTAGACCCGTTCGATCTCCTGGGGCAAGATGTCCCGCCCGCCCAGGCCGTAGACGTAATCGGCCATCGGCACGTGCACGCCGTGGAGCGCCAGTCCCGCCACCATTTCCAGGAACAACGGGCCAGCATTGTCCATCGCGCCAAACGAGACAGAGCGGTCCATCACCGCCACCGCCTTCAGATGGCCCATCGCTTCCGCCAACTCCTTCGCCGGGAAGGGACGGAAGAGACGCGGCTTGAGCAGCCCCACCCTCAGCCCCTCGTCCCGCAGTTGATCGACGACCACCTTCGCCGTCCCGGCCGTCGAGTTGGCGGCAACCACCGCGACCTCCGCATCCTCCAACCGGTATGGCTCGAACAGACCATAGTTGCGGTTGAACTTTTGGTTGAACTCATCCGCCACGTCCAGGATCACCTGGTGAGCGTGCTCCATCGCCTCGACCTGCTGCCGCTTGTGTTCGTAATAGTAGTCGTAAAAGTCCAGCGGGCCATAGGTCTTGGGATTCTCCAGGTCCAAGAGCGGCCATTGGGGATGGTACTCGCCCACGAATGCCTTCACGTCGGCGTCGTCGTAGATCTCCACCCGTTCCACCCCGTGGCTGGTGATGAAGCCGTCCTGGCAGACCGCCACCGGCAGCAGCACGTCGGGATGCTCGCCGATGCGGACCGCCTGGATGAGGTTGTCATACGCTTCCTGGCCGTTCTCGGAGAACAGAACGATCCAGCCGCTGTCGCGCATGCCCATCACGTCGGAATGGTCGCAGTGGATGTTGATGGGGGCCGAGAGCGCCCGGTTGACCAGGCTCATGACGATGGGACAGCGGTTGGAGGCAGCGATGTAGACGATTTCCCACATCAGCGCCAGGCCGTTGGCGGATGTGGCAGTCATCACCCGCGCTCCGGCCGCCGACGCGCCAACGCAGGCGCTCATCGCGCTGTGCTCGCTCTCCACCGTCACGAACTCGGTGTCCACCAGCCCGTCCGCCACGAAATCGGCGAATTTCTGCACGGTGGAGGTCTGGGGAGTGATGGGATAGGCAGGGACGACGTCGGGGTTGATCTGGCGCATCGCCGTGGCGACCGCCTCGTTTCCAGCCAATGCTTCAAATTTGCTCATCGTCTCACTCCTCCAGCTTTCCTTCTTCGACAATGCGGATGCACAGCCGGGCGTCATCACGCGCCAGTTCCTCCCCAGCCTTCTTGATCACCTTCGCGTTGACGGGGCAGATCGAGGCACAGATGCCACAGCCCTTGCAGTGATCCAGGTCAAAGCCGGTCATCTTTTCGTTTTCAGCGTCTACCAGGATGCTGGAATCGGGGCAAAAGAGCCAGCACTGCATACAGTGGATGCATGCGGCCTCCCCGCGGACCGGCCGAAACGCCCGCCAACCACCGGTGAGGTACTCGACCGCGTTCCCTGCCTCCAGAATCATCCCAGCGATAGGAATGTCTCGCCATCCTTTTTGTTCCATTGCGTCTCTCCTAGCCTTGTTGAACTTCCTCGGCCGCGCGGCGCATCGCCCGGACGTTGGCCTCGATCGCCTCGGCAGAGATCTTTTTGCCAAACCAGGCGCGCAATTGCTCGGCCAGGTCCGCGATGTCAAAAAGACCAGTCGCACGGGCGAATGCCCCTAGCATTGGCGTGTTGGTGATCTCCCGGCCCATCTCCTCGATGGCGATGTGGCTGGCGTCCACGGTGAACGCCCTGCCAGTGCGGAAGCCAGTCACCTCCCGCACCTCGGCTGGGCTCATCGACGTGTTGACCAGCAGCGTGCCATCCTCCTCAAGTCCCTCGGTCACCGGCACCGTCCCGAGCAGCGTGGGATCGAGCACCAGTACGACGTTGGGCTTGTCGATCTGAGAGTGGATGGTGATCGGTTGAGAACTGAGGCGGGTGAAGGCGCGAATCGGCGCGCCCATCCGCTCCGGCCCATAGTCGGGGAAGGCCTGAAAGTACTGGCCACTGCTCATCGCGGTCTCGGCCAGCAACTTGCCCGCCGTGACCACGCCCTGGCCGCCTCGACCGTGCCAGCGGATCTCGATCAATTCTGCCATAGCGTCTCTCCTTCCTGATGAGATACAGATACGTGAAATCAGGAGCCGGTGGGCTCCAGATACCTTATTGTGCCACAAATTCGTGATTTGCGCCAGTGAGAAACCGCTAGTCTGCGCGTGATGTTTGTCATCTGCCGACGTGAAACGTGAAGCGTGAAACGTGATGCGTGATGCGCGAAACGTGATGCGTGAAACGTGAAACGTGAAACGTGATATCAGATCTCTATGCAATCATCACGGTGACCAGAGCGCGGCCCTTCGGCAGGCTCAGGCCGGGGCGCGGCGGATCCCTCGCGGATGACGCGCAGCATGTCGTCGTGGATGCGGCCGTTGGAGGCAACGATGAACTCACCAGAGAGGCAATCGGGACTGCCCTCAAAGTCAGTCGCCCGCCCACCTGCCTCCCGCACCAGCAGTACCCCCGCCGCCACGTCCCACGGCTTGAGGCGGATCTCCCAGAAGCCATCGAGTCGCCCACAGGCGACGTAGGCCTGATCGAGGACGGCGGCCCCCGCCCGGCGCACGCCCAGGCTGCGCCGCAAAAAGTGGTCGAGTCGCTCGACGTTGTTGTCGAGGGCGGTGCGGCGATCGTAGGGGAAGCCGGTGGCCAGGAACGCGTCTGCCAATCGCTGGACACTGGAGACGTGGATGGGCTGGCCGTCGAGCGTCGCCCCACCGCCGGCGGTTGCGGCAAAGGTCTCACCCCGCAGCGGGTCGTGGATCACGCCGACGACAGGCCGTCCGTCCGCCAGCAGCGCCAGTGAGACGCCGACGGGAGGAAAGCCATGGGCAAAGTTGTTCGTGCCGTCCAGTGGGTCAATCAGCCAGATGGGTGGGCCGGGCGCGCGCCACTCATCTCCACCGCCCTCCTCGCCGAGGAACCGGTGGCTGGGGAAGGCAGCCCGCAGGCGGCCGACGATCAACGCCTCGACGGCGATGTCGGTCTCGGTGACGGGATTGACCGCGCCCTTGAAGCCGACGTGAGTCAACCGGGTGCGCGGGAAACGGTCGCGCACGACGGCGCCGGCCTCGTGGGCGATGGCGGTGGCGGTTTGGAGGATGTCATCGTAGTTCAAAGGTTTCATCCCCGACCTATGGACATTATACCCTACCATATCCTCGAGAGCAAAAGCAGGCGCCCTTGTCACCTGCTCTAACTGTATCCCCTCCAATTTAAGGATCCCAAATTGGCAATCCCAGTCGGGTCTGACCACGGAGGTGAGGGGCGTCGTCCAGGTAGCCGATTGGTATGGCAGGGTCGCCAGCGCGGTGTGCGCATAGGAGCACATCGGCAACGACCTGGGCGTGGCCTCCCGCGCCGAGGATCAGAACCCTCATGGTTGGTTCCGGATCCCCATCCTGGCCTGATCAAGCAACTGCCTCACCCAGGCCACGGCCTCTTCCGCCAACGCCACAGCACCCATGGCCGCGTCCTGCGTATAAACGTCAGCCGGGATGCCATCAGGCAGACCGTTTGGATAGCGGGTGGGGATGTAATAGCCGTCCAGCAGGCTCCAACGCCGCGCCTTGTCTGCAAACTCGGGCCGGTGACGGGCAGCAGCCGCGCACAGCCGTTCTACCGAGTGCCCCAGCACGATCTCCTCACCCTGGGCATAAAGGAAAGCCTTCAACGCTTTCTCCGTCACTTGCTGCGCCAGGAAACACGCCAGGTGCCAGCCACCCTCTTGTGCCAGGTGGCGCGCCCAGCGCAAATCTGCGGTCGCCTGGGCCAACCAGCGCTCACCCTCTTCCAGCGCGCTTCTTCTCATGCAGCACTCTCCCAGTTTCCAACGCCTGCCGGACAAAGCCGTGTCGCCGCAGCCGCTCAAACTCCTCTGGCGTATATACTAGCAAGTCAAGGTCTACGCCTGCCGCCACCTGCTGGTAAAGTTCAGCCGTACGACGGACAAAATCCTGTTCGGAAGACATCACCACCAACAAGTCCAGGTCGGTAAACAAATCGCGCCGTCCAGCCGCGTATGAACCGAACAGGATCACCTGTTCGACCTCTGGCATGTTGGCCAGATGGGCCACGATCTTGCTTAGCGCCCGGTCCAACGCCTCGGCATACTCGGCCCGCCTTTGGGCCAGAATCAGATCCAAGCTCATTCCCCCAAGACTATTCTCCGCCCAGTTGCGTCGCGCTCGCTCATCCTGTATCCCGGTCTGAGACGGTGAGTGCTCCTGCGCACCCGTGGCAGAAGAGAACCGGCGAGCCCAACTTGATACGCACCAACAGGGCCACCAATGCCAGCATCTCCACAGTCCCACCTCCACTCCAGCAATGATCACACGATTGCGCACCTTCCTGCCAACAGCGATCATATAAACGGTGTCTTCACCGTCAGTGGACTCCACCTGCTAGTATACACGGAACTGACCAACCTGCAACTCCCAGGACGCCAGCGGGTTAGGCCGCAGAGGCTTACGCCGCCTTGTTGAGGTGGTTGGCTGATGCTAAGGTGAGTTTCGATGGCATCCAACACAATCCGCCGCTGTCGGGCAGCACCCTTCCTACTGCGTTCCCAATTGTTTTTGTCAAGCGAACACGTTGGATGCTAGATGCCGGATACCGGATCATGGTCGCCGGTCGCGGGTTCGACGCGGTAGGCGTCGGGACGGCGGTCCTCGTAGACGGTGAGATACCGGCGCGCCTTGCGGATCTCCCGCAGGTCGGCCTGGGCGATCAGCAGCCGCTCCCTATCGTCCCCCTCCACGAGCACGTTTCCCCACGGGTCCACGACGAGCGAGCGGCCAGGGAAGGTGACTTCGCCGTCCTTCCCCACGCGATTGCAGGCGGCGACGATCAGCTCGTTCTCCACGGCGCGGGCGCGGGCCAGGAGAAGCCACGCCTCGACGCGCCGCACCGGCCACTGGGCCGGCACGAGGAAAAGGACCGCCCCTGCCAGCGCCATAACGCGGAAGAGTTCGGGGAAGCGCAGGTCGTAGCAGATGGCCAGCCCCACCGGCCCCCAGGGGGTGGGACAGAGCGTGGCGCAGTCACCGGGGGCCAGGTAGCGGTGCTCCTGCATCAGGCGGAAGCGGTGGATCTTGCGGTAGGACCCCAGGAGCGAGCCATCGGGCGCGTAGAGGACGGCGGTGTTCGAGACGGTTCGACTGTAAGCGAAGCGACGCTCACCGCAGGCACCGCCATCGTGCCGCTCCAGGAGCGATCCGGCCAGGTGCAGGCCGAACTCGCGAGCTATCTCGGCCATGTGGGCAAAGCCCCCCTCCCCCAAAGGCGTGGCCCGCTCCGCGGCCCGCTCCAGGTCGTAGCCGTTGAACCACAGCTCGGGCAGCAGGAGCAGGTCAGCGCCGGCATCCCGGGCCTGGACAGCAAAGTCCCGCACCCGGGCCAGATTGGCCTCCGGTTGGCCGGTGAGAACGTCCATTTGGGCTAGAGCGATGGTGAGCAGGGAGGATGGAGGACGGAAGATGGAAGATGGAGGAGCGAGGACGGATCTCATCAGTAAGTCTCCCAATCACGATATGACCGGATTTGCTTTCTGGCGTGAGCACCCTGGGGAACCCAGCTCTCCCCATCAAATCTCCACGACTCGCACCCAACCCACCGCTTCCCTTCCATCCTCCCCCTTCCCCCTTCCATCCTCCCCTTTCCCCCTTCCCTCACACGTATGCCAGGTTGGGATCATCGCGGATGTAGGCCATCTGGCTGCCGAGATAAGGCAAGGGAGGCAAACCATGCCAATCCCGCAGCAGATGATACGCTGGCGAAGTGAGCAGGCGGCAGGCATCCACCGCCTCACGCCACTCACCACGCCGGACCTCGGCCACCGTCTGCGGAGAGGGCAGCAAGCCAAAGTCCCACGCCGCACACAGGCGGGCTATAAAGTCCACCCGCTCCGACAGGCTGTCCAGTCTTGCAGGCGGCTCGACATCCGGATAGAGCGCACCATCGAGCCAATCATCCTGTGATGGCATCTGCAAACTCCCGTGCAAACCAGCGCCGCACCCGCTCTGCTTCCGCTCGCTTCGTGGGATCGGCAATCTCCCTCAGCGGGCGATGTTGTGCAATGCGCGCCAGGTGAGTCTCTAAAGCCAGCCGTGCCCGGGCACTGTCCGTATCACTGCCAGCCAATTGTTGGCGACGTCGCCAGAGGCTCCAGCATTCCTGCGGCGTCGTTAACCCGGCCTGGCACAACGTGAAAATGTCACGAAAGTCCCGCGGCGTGCCGCGCTCGACCAGGGCCACCGCCTTGCTGGCCAGCAGGTCCGGGAAGCTATCCAGCAGCACGTCCGTCCAGGGTGCGAGTGCCGGCGGTTCTAGTTGGGCAGAGCGGCGGGCAATCTGGAAGCTGAAAACGACCCTGCTCCCACGGATCAGATCTACGCTGACTACGTCTCCCCATGCACGCCGTCTGATTTGCCCAAAAGGCCGAAGCGTCGCTTCGATGGCTCCGATCACCCGGTGTTGATCCTCTGCTGTGGCCGAAGGCACCCACCACGCATCCACAGCGTGGGTAGGGCGATAGTCGAGGTAATGCAACAGGCCGAAAGCACCCCCCAGCGAAATCTTCCCACCCAGATCCTGGGAAGCCAGAGCCTGCAAACACGCCTCGGCGTAGGCGGGCATATGTGCCGGTCGTCGCGGTCGCATCACTGTGCCGGTGTTCATCCCATCTCGAGTTCCACGATTGTGAGTGCCTCTGGATTTCTTGGATAATGATTATATCCCACCCCGCTCCCAAAATCAAGCGGCCGTATTAGGTGGGTACATTTCACGGCGGGGGCAAACCTTCCCGAAAGCTTCACAAACGAACTATGACGACGGAATGGCAGCTCGCAAGCGCCCCAAGCACCTCCCGGCACCCCGATGAAGCTTTCGGGAAGGTGACAGGACCCAGAAAGAGCCTCATCCCCAGGAAAAGCCGGTGCAGTTTAGCATGGGGATGTCGAGAAAAGATCAACGTTCGCGCACCGGCCTGTACTCTGGCACGATTTCCTGCATCTTGGCGATAATGCGCGTGTCATCTCCTTCCCTCGCCAGCACCTGCAAGGCCTGCAGGTGGCGAGACAGCGCCGCGCTATCCCAGGTGTTGTTGCCATGCGCGACGAGAATCTTCTCGTGCTGCGTGGGGCGGGGCTCCTCACCGTTGGCGAACAACTCTTCACTCAACTTCTCCCCAGGGCGAAGGTCGGTGAAGACGATTTCAACGTCGCGTCCGGGCTCTAGCCCAGAAAGCCGGAGCAGCTCTGTCGCCAGGTCTACGACGCGTACCTGCTCGCCCATATCCAGGACGAAAATCTCACCGCCGTGGCCCAGCGCCGCCGCCTGAATGACGAGCTGCACCGCCTCAGGAATGGTCATAAAGTAACGCCGCATCTCTGGATGCGTCACCGTCACCGGTCCCCCGGTGGCGATCTGATGCTGGAACAGCGGTATCACGCTACCACGACTGCCCAGCACGTTGCCAAAGCGCACGGCCACGTAGGCCCGCCCGGTGCGCCGGGCGGCGTCCTGCACCAGTAGCTCGGCCAGCCGCTTGGTGGCCCCCATCACATTTACCGGGTTAACCGCCTTGTCGGTGGAAACCAGGACAAACCGGGCGACCTCGTGGGCCTCAGCCGCCCGCAGCAGCATCTCCGTTCCGGAGACGTTGTTCATCACTGCCTCGGCCACGTTAGTCTCCATCAACGGCACGTGCTTATGGGCCGCGGCGTGGAAGATCACCTGCGGTCTATGGCGGGCAAAGACCGACGACAGCCGCTCCTGGTCGCGCACGTCGGCGATGAGCGGCTGCACGGCCAGATGCGGGAATCGCTCGCGCAGCTCCAGCATGATGTGATAGATGCTGTTCTCTCCATGGCCGAGCAGGAGCAGTTGCCTGGGGCGATACGAGGCGATCTGCCGGCACAACTCCGCGCCGATCGAGCCCCCAGCCCCGGTGACCAATACCACAGCATCGAAAAGATAGCGCCCTGCCTCCGGCCCATCTATCCGTACCGGCTCGCGCCGCAGAAGGTCCTCGATGCGCACGTCGCGCACCTGCTTGACGCTCACCTGGCCGGAGATCAGCTCATAGATACCCGGCATGGTCTTGCAGGCGACGCCCGCCTGCTGGCAGATGGTGACCACGTCACGGATGGCCTGCCCCGGCGCGGTGGGCATGGCGATGATCACTTCTTCAATCTTCTCCTCGTGGACCAGGCGGGGGATGTCCTCCCGCGTGCCCTGCACGAGCACGCCGTGGATGGTCATACCCACCTTGGTGCGGTTATCGTCCAGCAGGCCAACCGGCGCAAGGCCCAGGCCTGGGTTGGCCTGCATCTCGCGCACGATCATCGCGCCAGCGCTGCCGGCCCCCATCACCAACACGCGCCGTTCACGATGCCGGCTGCCCTCCCCGTGATTATTGCGCCACAGCCAGGCGAATGGCCAGTCGGTCGCCAGCCGCACGGCGAAGCGCGTCCCGCCGACCAGCGGGAAACTCACCAGCAAGTCGATGAAGGGGATCGAGCGGGGCAATGGGCGAAAGTCCCAGACGAGAGAGGCCAGCGAATACATCAACAACGTCACTACCGCCGTCCCGGTCAGCGTCGCCAGCGCGATGTTGATCAGTTCGTTCGCGCTGGCGTAGCGCCAGTAGCGGCGGTAGAGACCGAACAGGTAAAAGATCACCGGCTTGACGGTCGCCGCCAGCGCCGCGAAGATGAGGATGGTGTGCGGGTAGTAGAACTTTAGGTCAGCGATATCCAGCCGCAAAAGGAAGCTGATCACAGCAGCCAAGGGCATCAGCAGCACATCCGCTATGAAAAAATAGCGGTTGCGGATCATTGGCAGTTTGCGAGGTTGGGCAGCAGATCTCATATTGATTTGCCCGTCCAGACTTGGCACTGGGTCCTCAGAGTCGGATAACCGTACTCAGTGCCATACAGATTCGATCCACCTGTTCGTCCCCCTAGCACACGACCCGAACTGCCCAGCGCGGAGTATGCCATACCTCCGGTGGACGATTGGCCTACTTCGGAGCATCACTGCGACGGGGCACCAGAGCCAGAACCGTCTGCACAAGGATGCCCAAATCGCGCCACAGCGACGCGCGCTCCAGATAGTCCAACTCTATCTGCAGCTTGGCCGGCACGACTTGCTCCCGATAAACACGCCTCCAATCTTCCCCTCGCAACAGATCCTCCTCCTGGCGGAAGCGCAGCGAGGCTGGACTCGTAATCCCAGGCCGCACGCTCAATACACGGCGCTGTTCCGACGTATACAGCGCCACGTAGCGCGTATCTTCTGGTCGCGGCCCAACCAGGCTCATCTCGCCCCGTACCACATTGATCAATTGAGGCAATTCATCGAGCTTGGTTCGCCGCAACGCGTTTCCCACACGTGTGATCCGCGGGTCACCCGCCGTCGTAATGCCTGGTCCCTTCCGATCTGCATCAACCACCATGCTGCGGAATTTGTATATGTCAAACAGACACCCATTTCGCCCCACCCGCCGCCCTCGAAAGAACACCGGACCAGGCGAGTCCAATTTAATCGCAACCGCAATCAAAACAAACAGGGGCGAAAGTATAACCAGACCTGCCAAAGAAGCAAGCACATCGAACAAACGTTTGGCTATCCCGCTCTTGTCCACCATTCCGCCCTCTACCGATGATAGGTTTTGACTATGTCCGATACCGCTGTAATCACGTCATCCACATCCTGGTCATTCATTTGTAGATTCAGCGGCAAGGAAACCAACGTTTGATAGCTGTGGTACGCCACCGGGAAATCTTGGGGCCTATATTCGTACTTGTCCCTATAATAGGGATGCAGATGGATGGGGATAAAATGCACACTGCTGCCGATATTACGCGCCCCTAGTTCCTGGACGAACTGGGCCCGGTCAATGGTTAGCCTTTCCACGTTAAGGCGCAAAGCATATAGATGCCATGCATGTTCGACCTGAGGGCGCTCGACGGGCGTTCGTAATTCCTCGAAGCGGGAGAATGCTTCATTGTAACGGCGAACGATCTTCCGGCGGCGGGCCTGAAACTGAGGCAGCTTGCGCAGTTGATGCAAGCCGATAGCGGCCTGGATATCTGTCATGTTGCATTTGAAGCCCGGTAAGATCACCTCATAATACCACGACCCCTCGGCACTGTATCGCTTGTAGGCATCGCGGCTCATCCCGTGCAGGCTCCACATGCGAGCCTGTTCGATAAGGTCAGGAGCACCGGTCAGCATCCCCCCTTCCGCGGTGGTGAGGTTCTTGGTGGCATAGAAGCTGAACGCAGTCAACGTACCTAGCGTTCCAACCATCCGGCCCTTATACCTGGCCGGTAAGGCGTGAGCAGCATCCTCAACCACATGGAGGCTGTGGCGCGCGGCGATGTCCAACAGTGCATCCATCTCGCACGGATGGCCATAGAGGTGAACCGGCATTATGGCGCGGGTGCGCGGGGTGACAGCGCAGGTCACCTGCTCCGGGTCAATGTTGAGTGTATCTGGTTCCACATCAACCAATACAGGCTGTGCGCCCAAATGCTCGATCACGTGGACCGTCGAGCAAAAGGTCATCGGTGTGGTAATCACCTGGTCCCCAGGACCGATGCCCAAGGCCGCCAGTCCAACCAGCATGGCGTCAGTGGCTGAACTGACAGCCAGCGCCGCCGGTGCACCGATGAAATCGGCAAACTCGCGCTCGAATTGCTTCGTCTTGGGGCCCGTGGTGATCCAGCCTGAGCGCAGGGTATCTATCACTTCGGCGATTTCTTCTTCACCGATGAGAGGAGGAGAATAGGGCAAGAACGTCTGTCGCATAATCACCTCCGTCCATACCAACGAGATGAGTTATCCATTCTTCAATGCCTCTGAAGCTACTTGTTGCCATAGAATACGCTTAGCGCCATCTAACTCCAACTACAACTTGCCCAATCCATTCTTGATTGATGCCAGAGCTTGTGGGTCATAGTATGTATCAGAAAAATCGTAATCCTGGAAATGCTTCTTATCGAGCTCAATCGTGCTTCCTTTGACCTGTCCTGGGCGACCGACAACGATCGAGTAATCTGGAATATCTTTGGTCACAAGTGTCCCTGTGCCAATCAGGCATCCTTTGCCTATCGTAACGCCTGGCAAGACCACTGATCCGGCAGCGATGAATGAGTAGGCACCGATCTTGACACTACCACGGGTGTATCCTCGCCGTTCCGTATTGGGGATATAGACAAAATGCCTGCCGAGTAACCGGATAGAATTCTCGCTTCCATGGGTAAAGATACCCACCCACGCGCCAATTTGACACCCTTCCTCGAGCACAAGCCCTTCAGTGGCATCCAGGATAGAATAATGCCACACCCACACATAGTCCCCGACAAACAAGTCTCTTTCATTCATGATCGTGACAGTGCTACTCATGCGGGTGTACTTCCGAAAGCTTCTAGAACCATAATCGTAGTACCCGTACACCATAAACGGCTGATGAAGCTTAGCATACGCATGGGCTACGATGGACATCACACGTCCCAAAGGTGACCTATACATTCGTTCAAGCAGACGCATTGTACCTCCCGTTATCACTCTGACACTATCAGCACGGCTTCGCCCTCGATCACAACCTGAGAAGCCTGGTTAGTACACGTTGTCTTCAAAGTTACGAGCCGCTTGTCTTCGCGCACGGTGAGCACTTCAACCGCTGCCGTAATCGTGTCACCAGGATAGACTGGCGCACGGAATTGCAGTGTCTGGCTAAGATAAATACACCCTGGCCCAGGCAGTTGATTGCCCAAGACTGCGGAGATCAGACCGGCGGTCAGCATTCCGTGTACGATCCGGCGACCAAACCGGGTTCTGACCGCAAAATCTTCATCGAGGTGTAGCGGGTTGTGATCACCAGAAATGTCAGCAAAAGCCACCACATCTTGTAACGAGAAAGTTTTGCTCAATGTAGCCTTGTCACCAACATGGATTACTCGCATATTTGAATGAATGCTCATCCGTGGTTCCCCTTCTGTGCAGCTTCTTCAAGCACGTGGATCACTCCAGGCAAACACACTTCTCGAGTCAAATGTCGCAGCGCAAACTCCCGTCCATCGCGTCCGCGACGCACCCGCTCAACGGGTTCCACTGCCATCACTTCTCTGATTTTAGCGGCCAGCAATTCAGGCTGATCTGGCTCCACCGCCCACCCGCAGCCGGATTGCTCAATTATACTGGCAAGATCCGATTGCGGCAATGCCAGTGCAATTATGGACCGGGCAGCCAACATATACGATATGAGTTTCGAAGGCACTGAAACCAGTGACTGGGTATGCTGGGTTGGGAGGACTAGCACATCTGCAGCACGCAAGACCATCGACGTTTCATCTGTTGGCCAGGGTGTGTGAAACAAGATTCGTGGGCAAGCTACCTCCTCAGCCAACTGTTGGCAAGTTTCCAGGCTACTTCCTCCACCCGCTACAACCAGATACACGTCTCCAATGTCTCTGAGGTAACGAAAAGATTCTATGACAGTTTCAACGCCTGCAGCTGCGCCAACGTTACCGCCGTAAACGAGCACGAAAGCACCGTGAGGAATATCTCGCTTGGCACGAAACTCATTGGCGCGGTCATCATCAGGAGCGACCGACTTACTGTCTACCCAGTTCGGCACCACGTGCAAACGCTCCGGCGCTACGCCACGTTCATTGCGATAGAGCGATGCGAAGGACTCAGAGATCACTATCACCGCCTGGCACCTGCGTGCGATGAAAGTATCTGCCCAACGCATCCAGCGCGCAAGCAAGCCATCAGCCCGTATCTGCTTTTGTGAAACCATCGACTCAGGGTAGACATCCTGAATGCTGATTACCATTGGAATGTTTCGCAGACGCGAAACGAGAAACAAGATTCCGGTCGCAAAGATAGGCCAAGTGTTAGCATAGATCACGTCTGGGCGTGGTGAGACCAAAGCCGCCCAGCCTCCCGTCAGACCAAAGGTGATGTTCTCCAAGAAGCGGCTTCCCATACGGGACTCGGACGATAAAATCGAGAAGCATCGCACCAACTTGAAACCTGCAAACCCGTTCTCACGCTGAAATAACCTGCGTGAATAATCTGGGTGCAGCTTTCCCGCCGGGCGGCTAGGAAAGGCGGTAATCACGGTGACATCATGCCCACGCTTAACGAGTGCTTGGGCGATCTGCATGCTGGTTTGGCTGGATACCACCGGCTCGGGCGGAAAGACGCAACTGACAAGCAGACACCGCATTTCAGTTAATTTGCTTTCGTTGCTGATAATTTGCTCTATCTCGACTGGCATGTTCTTCCGCCTGGATCATCTCGTGAATAATATCCGACAAAGAGCGGGTAATGGACCACTCTGGAAAGTGGCATCCAAGTTTTCTTAGGTCTGAAATATAACAGATGTGATCCCCGATCCGATTCTGCTCTTTGTATGACCAGTTCACTTGGTAACCACCGATTTCTTGGATAAGTTGAATACATTCCAATACCGAAGCTGCATTCTCTCGCCCGCCACCCAGGTTATAGACCTCGCCGGGACGTGGGTTCTTTGCGAATGCTTCAAATGCCATAATGACATCGTGACTATGAATCTGGTCGCGCACTTGCTTGCCTTTGTAGCCAAAAATTGTATAAGGTTTACCCGTGACCGCCACACGTACCAAATAAGACAGAAAACCGTGCAACTCTACTCCCGAATGAGAAGGACCGGTCAAACACCCACCTCGGAAGATACCGACCTTCATCCCAAAATACCGCCCATATTCTTGAGCCACAACATCCGCAGCAACTTTGGAAGCTCCAAATAGCGAGTGCAGGCAGCGGTCAATTCGACATTCCTCGCTGATGCCATTATTGTCCTCAGGGCGCGCATAGTCGTAGCGGGTCTCCATCTCAACCAGTGGTAATTCATTCGGCGCATCCCCATAGACTTTATTTGTGCTCATATGAATAAACACTGCATCTGGTGAATACAGCCGCGTGGCCTCTAGCAAATTCAGTGTGCCCACCGCATTTACATCGAAATCTACCAAAGGGATCTCAGAGGCTTTATCGTGCGATGGTTGAGCTGCACAGTGAATTACTACATCAAACACGTAATCTTTGAAGAAGGCAAACACCTGCTCGCGGTGACGAATATCAATATTATTGTGAACAAAATTACGCGTCACTTTCTTGAGCCGTTGCAGATTCCAGATGGTATCCCCTTGCGGCCCGAAAAATTCCCGGCGCATGTTGTTGTCAACGCCAAAAACCTCATGGCCGTGTTTGTCGAAATGCTCAACGGCCTCAGAGCCAATCAATCCGCTACTACCTGTCACTAATATCCTCATCAAGTACTCCTTATGAATTTGGGCTACACAGCTTCTTGCCTAGCTACCCTTTTGTAAATCTCAAGAGTTTCACAGGCGGTTTTTTCCCATGAAAACCGCTCCAGGTTCCTAAAGCCCTTTTGCCTTAGCAGTTCCCGCAAGACGGGGTCGAGCACAACTTGGGCGATCTTTTGTGCCATGTCACCCACAGAGTAGGGGTCAAAAAAGACAGCCGCATCCCCTGCCACTTCCGGCAAAGAAGCCTTATTCGAACACACCACTGGAACACCCGCCGCCATCGCTTCCAAAACTGGCAGGCCAAAACCCTCATAAAATGAAGGAAAAACCCCAAGCTGGGCGTTGGCTAGAACAGACTGAAGTGTGCCTTCATCCAGATAACCCGTGAAGCGCACTGCTTCGTCCGAAAAGATGGTGGGGAGCACTTTCCTCGCTGGCTGGTGACCGACAAGGACTAACTGATGACGCAATTGATGGTGGGCTTTCGCCTGAGCAAAAGCTTGCAAGAGGCGCGGGATGTTTTTATTCGGGTTGGGATTACTGAAGGCAATGATATAGGGAAGCTTAATTCCCAATCGGTCTTGTATTTCTGTGAAGTCGTCTGCCGGGACTGCAGAACGACTCGCAAAACGTGATCCTAAAAGAGTGACAATCACCTGGTCAGGCGACAAGTGGAAGGCTTGACATATCTCATACTGTGAGAATCTCGAGATTGTAATCACTCTCTCAGATCGCAAAGCCGAACACCTTACAAAAAAACCCAAAGCTAATCGCTTGCTGATCGACATCTGCTCTCCAAACGCCCGATAGTTCAAATCAGGAACCGTCACCACCGAGGGACAGGGGGTGAACAACGGCGACACATAACCTAGTGAATGGACAACATCCACGGCGTATTCTTTGAGTAAGCCTGGCAGGCAGAACTGCTCAAACAGATAGCGGCGTAGACGGCTGATTGCCCACACTGGGCAAACCACCCGAATAAAATTCGGAGTTTCCGGCAAGGGCCAATTGGCGCTTTCCTGACTGACGAAAACCATAAACTCGTGTTGAGGACCGACTTGCGCCAGCCCCTCCAGCAGCCCCGCAGCGTAGGTTTCTGTACCACCGACAACGTCGGGCAACAAATAGAGCAAGTTAATGCCGACTTTCATCGCTTGATACCACCGATAACACCAGTCATATCACTACCACCGTACCTACCTGTTCATTGCCAGCAGTTCGGCACGTATTTCACCACTCTCTGAGCTTTCTAGGCAGGACAAGTTGGAGGTTATACCTTCCGTACTAAGAACTCGGTGCCATTCTGAGCATTGCCGTTCAAGGCTTCACATGTGTAATTCAGTTCTTTGAGAAAGTCGAAACAGGACCGTCGTAGATCCGCCGAATGAACCGAGAGAAAAATCGTTGGGCTCATCGCGAGCAAGGTGTCTCTGGCACCCTGCAAAACCCGCCGTTCAGCCCCCTCGACGTCAATTTTCATCACATCTGGCGAGGTCCCTGTACACTCGACAAACTCATCAACTGTCATCGTCGGCACGATGCTGACCCTGCCAGACGTTTCTGCTTGTAGGCTGCCGTTTTCAACAAGATGACCAAGCGCCCAATTCTGCCCCAAAGAGAACTGGGAAATCGACAGAGAGTCAGAACAGGCACCAGGGACTATGGTCACGTTTTCTGCCTCGTTAAGTAGCACATGGCGGTAAAGATAGGCAATGTTTCTCACAGCCGGCTCGAAAGCAAACACAGCCCCATTACCACTGACCAGCTTTGAACCAAGTATCGTGTAGTAACCTATATTGGCACCAATATCGAACAGCACCTGGCCCGGTCTGACTGTATTAGCAAATGCCTGCGTTTGTTCAGGTTCCGACAAGTTAAAATACACGGTAGCCCCTCCGCCCTCTCCAGCACCAGCCCCCAAGTAAAAACGACAGCCTTTCAATGGACCGCGCAGAACAGGATAAGCGATCTCTTGGGGCAGCACTCTCCCAAAAGCAAAGCGAGCGATGCGTCGAAGCCAGTTTTCGGCCATACGTCACCCATTCCCATAATCTTACAACAAAAGCAGGTGTCGCTCAGGTTGACCCTGGCGAAACACTGTCATCCCTTCGAACAGATGAAGGTGCCATTTTCAACTGCTAACGGTCGGACAATAGCGCTGAAAAACGATTAGCAACACCTGAAAGGCTATAGCGGGTTAGAATCGTGGCGATAGCCTTCTCACGGGCAGATTGTTCCCGCCTGAACTTGGACTCGGCCTGGGATAACTCGGCAAGCAACGAGTCTATGCTACAACCATCCCAGCGTTGTATGAAAGACAGATCCAGGTCTCGCAGTGCTGGCAGGGGCGAAGCAATAACATGGGTGCCAGCCACTACGAATTCAAGCGTCTTGAAGGGAAACACTCCTCTGCCCCCTTCGCTAATCTGCTCCAGAGGGATCACAGTACAGTCACAAGCACACATAGCTTCATATAATTGTGTCCCACTAAGGTAGCCAAGAAAGAGTAACTGATCTGGATACTCCTTGCTTAGCCGTTCAAAATCACCAGCTAGTGAGCCAGAACCGGCAACCACCAAACGCCATTCTGGTGGAAGTCGAGGTACAAGATCGATCAGCATCTGGCATCCTTTTCCGTGACCGAGTCCACCAAAGTATCCTAATGTTCTCTGTCTATTGCTGAACGGGGGCTGACGTGATCGGCTGCAGGTCACAAGATGTTCATCAATTACGCCTGGCAGCAAGTACCTGGGCTTATCGTTAGGCAGCAGGTCAAAGATGGGCTCGTTCACGGCGGTGAATGCCGAAGCCATCTTTAACATATCATTCCAACACCACTGATCAAGCCAGGGTTTCATGTTGAACCACTCCCTGCGCCTGGCGAGCGGCAAGTCCTCAATCTCCAGAACAATGGGCGTTTTTTTCAATCGTGTCAATTCCCTAGCTGCAAGCGACTCGAACAGATAAGTGTTGTAAACAATGGCTGCATCGGGCACAAACTCTCTGAGGATCTGGCGGATCAGGCTAGCAGCGCGGAGGCAATTCAGCAGCCCGCCGAAAGGGCGCATCATGAGTGCTGAGGGATAAACCACGGTCACCGTTTTATTGCCATACTCCAGTTGCTCTCGCGCGGGTGCACGCCAAGCTATCTGGCTGTTGCTCAACATGGCAGATGACAGCACCAAGACTCGATGGCCCTGTCGCGCCAGTGCCTCCATGATCAAGCTGGCCTTACGCAAGCCGCCTATACCGGGCGGATTCAAATCGCCATGCCGGGCACGGAACGTCGGTGTGTTAAATGGCGCGATATACAGAACGTTCATACGCTTAGTGATTGGACACAATGCGCTGGGCCAAAAGCCTTTCTTCTGCTAGCGGTTGTGATACCGACTTTGAACGTTTCAGTAGAACTCCTAGTACCAACAACCACAACATAGGAAAAGCCCAACCCGTCTCCACAAAGGGGCTGAATATGATGGTCCACACCGCTCCAGCGCAGACCAGTCCCTGCAATGCAATCGCATAAGGCGATTGAGTTCGCACGGCCCTGGCGCGAGACCGACCAGCAAGAAAACTGCACAACCCGACAAAGGGCAATGCCAGTACCGGCCCAAAATCAATAAAGGTCGTTTGCACAGCCGTTCTAAAGAAATTCGGAGCCAACCCCCTCCGTATGAAAGCCATCCTGTCCGCATCAACGATCCTCTGGAGTAGGTTGACATTGAACACTTGTTCAATCCGCCGAGTAAAATAGGGAAACTGAACAGCTCCCCAGCCAAAGCCCCCCCGATAATAGGTCAGGGTATGCTCAAGACCATAGAGTTGCGGTGAAAGGTAATAAAAGATTTCTACGACCAAATCGCCCACAGGCCCAAAAGGTCGCAGCGATTCCCGAAATCCTTCGTCCAGGCGAGATTGACCTAGAGCATTCATATAGACAATTTTGTTGTCCATAGTCCCGATCCATCTACTTGTAACCACTAACGTAATGTACCCTGCTCCCAGTAGGAAAGCCAAAGCTGCGAGCAATAGCATGGATTTGAGCCTTCGATAACGTTTACGCAAGAATTGCAGTGAAGCCGCCGCAACGACGAGCAAACTGATGCCTCCCATGACCAATCCAGACCGCCCTGCTGCCAAAAGATAAGTGGATAGATATGCCAGGAGCCCCAGCCTGGACCACCAACGGATTCTATGATTCGACAAAATCGAAGAACTCAGATCAACCGCAAAGGCTACCAGGCCACCGCATGCTAAAACGATAGCAACCGTCTTAATCAGTCCCTCATTCATCCCCGCGGTCTGCGCTATGCGCAAATTCGCAAGTCCAGACTCTCCACCCAAAGTCACGGCTCCTATAGACGCGCTGCCCAGATAAACCATCCCCGCCACGGCGACCATGGTGATGGCACGGGTAGGCCATCGGCTCCGCCGAATTATGACCGGTGGCTTAAGCATCGGAATGGAACGACGCTTTAGCCGCAATGTGAAACCGAGTCTGTCTCCCAGCACAAAAAACCCTATCCAGAGCAAGCAGTACAACACGGTGCCGGTAGATAGTCGGTAAGCCAAGTACTCGATTGGGCTGAGCCAATGAACCAGCCCCAATCCTCCCCAGGCCAGAAGCATCCAGCGTGAAGCACCTAGAGTCTTTCGTGCACTCGGTCGGCGAATAAGCAAAATCCAGGCCAGAGCGCCCGTGCCCAGAAAAACTCCCAAGAAGTTTCGCATATGATCGCCTGCACGCTACTCCGGGACCCGGAGCCCTTGCAACCCAGCGTTCCACGAAGGGCGTCGAAGTGTTATGTTCACGCCCTGCCTCATACACTCGTCAACAACATAACGTATATAGAAACTGAGACGGTCAAAGTAATGATCATAAAAAACCTGGTCATACCTTCCGTCCATCTCCTTGAATTGGGCATCGTCGTATTTCTGGAGTTGTGTAGATTTCGGTAAACTCCCCTTCTGCCCCGGTGGAATACCGTCGCATCCGTATAACATGATAGACCGGCTGATCGAAGTGGCCACGGGCAACATGAGATCTGTGAGCACATTTCCATAAGGAGTGATAGTCATTTCGGGCAGGTTGAAACTTGTCCAAATGCGAGATGTGTCATGCCCCAGTGTTTTTACGTAATGGCATTTCCTTCTAACATCATCGGGAAAATTCAATTCAATAAACGCTGCATAATCCAGAGCAGTTATGAGCACCGCTGGAGTTTCCCGCAAGAGGGCAAAGGTGTGCGTCCACAAGGGGCGCACGCTGTCTAATGGGGAAAACAGATTTGGGTCCAATAGACAGATTGCAAAAGGCCTTCCCGAACGTCGGATTCTCTCATCACAGACCAGGAAATTGGCACCGATCCAGGCGTCCCATTTGTCGCTTTCAGGTTCAAAGTCGTCCAGGCTCGGCCCGGTGCCAAGCACAGCACACGAGTTGACCGGGTATTTGGGGAAAGGAACAGTACACCTCGGCAAAGAAACTCGGGAACGATAGATATCCGACGCCAATCTGAGCCACTCAACAGAGCCGTGACGTCCCAGGCCTTCCGCGACCATGTACAAGTAGGGCCTCAATGAGATTGCACGGGGTTTATCGCTCATTGGCCAAAGTACACAGTAGCGTGCTCGTTGCAAGTTTTGCTTAATTGTCGTCTCATCAGTGCTTTCGCCCCGCACTGTTTCATCGAAGGGCGCCCGAAGCAAACAGCGTCTTAGCCCGTTGCGAGTGCCAAGATAATATTCGACAGAGACATCCAGGTTTCTCAGATAATGGTGTATGTTAATCTGAAACGAGGACAACTCTTCTGCGTCCATCCGCTCGTCGAAAGGCGGCCAGACGTAGATCCGGTCTGTCCTGCTCCGAGAGCGTGTCCATGCAGAAACCAGCCTCCGGACTAGATAATATCGCAGAAGACGCATTTTCCAGTGATATGCGGCCAGATACGCTTGGCTTGCGTTCACTCTATTCATTAGTCACCTGTCCATCCGGAAAGAGTCCACCGTCAATCACATTGTCAGCGAACGACAACAATAGGATCTTGCACAAGGGTGGGAGTGGGCAAAACTGGCACGATGATTTGTCTCAGTTGAACATCATCGAACCATACCTGCCCCGGTCCCCACAAGCGCAAAAGGGGCGATACGGCGCTTATCTCGGGATTGTCGTCACCGACCGAACCTATCAGGAAAACCTGCCGCCAGACCCCACGCGTTGGTGGGAAATAGCATTCGCCTCGCAATGAGCCGGTCTGCTCCGTTCCGGAGTTGAGCCAGACTCCTACTGAACTCTCTTCCACCCATTCCGTGCGGTAGTAGAAACTCAAAAGATAGATAGCACCAGCCTGCACTGGAATCAATTGATTCGCGTGACGTGTTTCATCCCACACCCAAAAGCCCGCATTCGGCCGCCCGAGTTCAGGATTATTGCCCACCCACAAGCCACTGATTCTGGCTGATTGTTGACCCGCAAAAGCATTGAGCGTATCTGACCCCACGTAAAACAAGCCTCGATCAAAAGGTTGATACCCTGCCATAGTCACAGGTTGCCAGCCTGGCAGCGAGTTCGATTCTTCCTCTCGCGGCTCAAAACCAGAATTGCTCAGCAAATTCGGACCAAAGGCGATCACATCCGGGGGCAGCTCAAGCTGCTCCGCCACGATCAGCCGCTCGTCTGGCACCGCCAACTCCTGTTCTTCCAACCCCTCCTGTCTAGACAGGCCGATAGCCAACGCACGCTTATACTCGACTTGAGCCCGGGCCAACATCCCCCGGCGCTGGAACATTTCACCCAACAAGTAAGGCCATTCCGACTCTTCCGGGTAACGACGGGACAACCGTTGGATGAAAAGCTCTGTTCCTGGCGATTCGAATTCGCGCCAGGTCAACGTAGCAACGCTATTAAGGGCCACCGGTCTCTTCCACATCCCCTCAGCCAGGAGCTGGGAAATAGCTTCCGCTGCAAAATCTGCCAGACGCGCATCGGAAAAGTAAAGCCCGGCCTCCGAGAAATGCACCAACTGATCACGCCAGATGGAGGCCACCTGGGTGTTCCCGGCAGTGGTCTCGATTTTCATCAGGTGATAAAGCGCATAGAGATCACCTGGTCTCTTTTCCAAAGCTCTCTGCAGGTCTAGCTTAGCATCAACGCACTCACCTGTTCCCAACAATTCTTTAGCACGAGTCAAATAAGCCAAGGCGATGACATCATTTGCCATCTGACGAAATTGGTCTGAGAGAGAGGACAGGCCAGACTCGGACAAGGCGATCACACCCACATGGTCGCAGGCCCAGCTATGAGCCATCAGCGTCTCATAATACGGGAGTGAATTCTTGAGCAAACGACGGTTGTCAACCGGCAGCAGTTCGCTTGCCAATAGCGCATCGCCCTGTGCCAATCGCAATCTGGCTAGATTCCATCGAATACCTGGATCGCCTCTGTTTAACATAAGAGCTTTTGTAGTCAAAATCCGCGCCTGCTCCAAACTTGCGCGATCAACATGCTGCGTCAGATAGTAAGCTGATCTGTTCGGGTCATCTTCTACAACCATAACAACTTGCCGGCTGAACGACAAATCCGCAATGTTAACTAAACCCCATGAGATGATCCTGGGGACGCTGGTAATAGTGCAAATCACAAGGAAAACGAGAACAAGCATCTGTTGTTTCACAAGTTCCTCACGAACACACGTGATCGCAAGCCGAATAGGGGATATTTGATGCCCTATCTCTAACATGATCTTCTTGCCCTACCCACTGCTCACGTTACCCTGGACTTCTGAAAAGCAAAACGCCATACTTGTTCGAGCAATCTAAGGTTGCTGAGAACAAAGATGAACATGCCAATCACCCCGAATGAGCGATAACCCGTCATACTTCCTATGAAATAAAACAAAGTAGCGATCAAGCTGCCCCAGGGCAAGATGCTTGTGAGATAACCAGTCTGGAGTCGCCCCCGGTGGAGCAAGCGTGCCCCTACCCGTGCCTGCAATACTACAAAGACAACCGTCCCCAGGAATACGGCTACAGCAATCCACACAAAGTCGAATTTGAGAATGGCTGCCACGAGGCCCAGACCTATCACCACCACCAAAGCGATCAGGCTAACACCCGCTACGGCTAAATGCTTCTTGCGGGCAATGGCTACACAACTGTAACCAAAGGAAATGGAAAGTATAGCTTGCGACAACAGTAAAACGCCTAGAACGCCTTCTGTCAGTTGATATTGGGGCAACCAGGAGAAAAGCAATGGCAACACCAGAATCATCCCAAAGACGACCAGAAAAACAGAGGTGCCGTAAAGATCATTGACCCTTTTGACCATCCTGATTACAGTCTCATCGGGCAGACCTTTGCGGGTACTGGACAGAATGTCTGGAAAGACGACCCACGCCACAGCATTCAGCCCAAGCAAGGTGGCGGTGGTTATGCTATTCGCCAGAGAATAGTAGCCCATTGTTTCTACATCATAAAAGACACTGATAACAGTGCGCCCGGCAACCGCAATTAAGTAAAAGCTCATATTATAAATGAGCAATGGAATTCCGATTGACAACAATCGCTTCAAACACCTAATGTCGAGTGAAAAATATATTCCAAAAGGCGGATTAGTCATAAAGATAGCAATGCCAGCGAGCAGGGTCAGGGCCACAGCGCCAAGCTGAACCCAGATTAACGCTTCACCTCTAACGACCAATACTACCAGCAGTAGCACAGCAGCGCTCAGCAGTTCACCAATCATGATCTTGGTTAGTTTTCCATACACGCGGTAGATATTTGTAAGCAACTGCTGAAGGTGGAAAAGTCCTGCAATGACTCCCAAGATCGGTGCATATTGACTAAACGAATACTTGCCAAATAGTGTCAAGTCCAAAGTCCCTATCCCTACTCCTAACAAACCTAACAGGCAGGCAATCAGAGTGGTAGATGTCAGGGCTACCCCAATGATCTCTTTCTGTTCTACGGAATCAGTGATGGATCCTGTAGCCAGCTCTACATTGACAGCATATTGCAGCCCTAAACCAGTATACGAAAGATACTGTTGTGCGAGTGTCAAAAAGCCCCATATCCCGAAGAGGTAAGGCCCCAGCAACTTGGCCACAAGTATCCCGCGAACAAATTGCAGCCCATATCCCACGTAGCGGCTTACTGTAAACAACAAAACGGAATTCTTCGAAAGACGGCGAATGCCAATCAATTCAACTCACCGTTCACAATGACCATAAGTTTACAAGCTCCAACGATAATAACGCGCGCTACACCGCAATGGTGGTTCATCCCTATCAGAGATCGGCTCAATCAACGCACAGCACGAATCACTTCAAAGGCCTCGACTGCTTCTTTTCCCACCACACTACCCCACCGTCTCGCGATAGCCCGCAACGCCTCGGGCGAGCGGGGAGGGGGAAAGGGCCGGGCCTCGCTGTCGTACAGCGCTATCGCCTGCACCTTGGTCTCCAGCGTGGCGCTGATGTCCACACAGATGTTGCGAGGGAGAGCCAATATCCGAAGCGGCGAAAGAGCCAGTCGAGTCAAAACCAGCGACCTGGGACTATGATAACATCTCAACCAATCCCCTTTTCTGAAACTTGCACACATATTCGTAGACCCTGTCATAGGGGAGTTCGTGCCGCTCAGCAATATCAAGGATGGTCACCTTTCCATCAAAATACCGAGGCAGACAGTCCATTAAATAGTTCCACTTGCGCTGCTCGGCCGGAATGGTAGGGCGGATTGAAGGATCGGCTTGGTCAATGTATAGGTTGTACCTGGGGTTGCTTAAGGCAATCAGCCCCTCGAACTTGCGACGTGTAGTGCAGTTCGTCTCAAGGATGTGTACAATGCCTAACACTGCTTCCACCGCATCCTCTAGACGGTTTTTCAGAATGATGTCATCTGTGTCCATACTCGAATGGTATTCAGGATAAGGAAACCGAGACAAGGATATAGTGGGAACCTCTATGCCTGGCGCTTCCCACACCGTTTCATCATTCCCGACGATCTTGCGAAACTTGTCACTAAAGAAATCAGGTTGGTAGTGGCGCAGGTACTGGTAGGCAGCTCGATCCAGCTCGCTTGTGCCAGTGAATGATTCTTGCAGGGCTATCCGGTTATCATTACCTAAAGCTTCCAGGAATATGCAGTATTTGAAGTTCTCAATTTGACCGAGCGACAGATTGGCAAGGTAAAAGATCGTTCCAAAGTGCTCCGGTGCAATGATGAGCCGATAGCTGTAGCGATTCTTGTGCTTCGCCAATCGCTTCATTACTTCGACTCCCACAACCACGCCGGAGATGTCGTCATTAGCCTGACCTGCATGACAGTTGTGAGCATTGAATATGATTGTATCGTCCAACTTGCCCTGTAAGAAGTAATCACACACTTTCATAGTGCCATTCTCATGCGTTGTTTGTAGATCAACGGTGTACTCGCCTTCGAGCAGTTCGCTGTAAAGCTTGTAAGGAACGCAAAATCCCCAATTCTTATGTCCAACTTTGTAGTAGAGATCACAGTGATACACTAGTGCATCATGCAAGCTTGGGTGATAAAAAAGATGCGACTTGAGCTCTTCTAACCCAACTTGGCCCTGGAAGGACTGCGAATATCCTATTACTCCTAGTGGATGAGCCATTCCATCATAAACCAATTGCCCGTTCCTTCTGATCTCGGCCTTCTTGACTTCCCACTTTTGTGGCACTACCCAACCATTATGCTCTGAAAGGGAGAGGTACTCGTGGACAGTAAACGGCAGCTCCTCGCACAAGATCTCTACCGCCTGGGCAGTCCCGCTGGATACCGGGGCTAGGCGGAGCGGACAAATCGCCCTGAGCAAGTCTAACATACTCGACACCCAACACCTCCCAACTCACTCGTCATATAAACGGGTAATGCCAAGCAAGATCTCGTCCATATAAGAACCATCGCAAAAGAAATGGCTCTTGCGAAGCCCCTCCTGTTGCCACCCTGCCTTAAGAAAAGCCTTGGCTGATCCGATATTGGCTACATAGCATCCTGCTGTCAGGCGATGCAAGTTCAATTTCCTGAAGGCATAATCTGTCACCAAACGAATTGCCTCGGTTGCATAACCCCTTCTCCAACAATCCTTCTCGCCAATCAACAGCCCAACGTCCCCGAAGCGATGGATCCAGTTGATTGGCCCCAGCTTAATATTCCCAATATGCCGATCATCTTCTTTGAGCACAATCGCCAAGAAGACATTGTCGCGATCACCCAGCATGCGAGTCACAAATCCGTGCAAGCCCTCCAGTGAGTTGGGATAGAAGCGGCTCTCCAGGTACCGAGTGACCTCATGGTCATTCATCCAGCGGTAGTAATTCTCGTTGACATCAGATGGGCGCACCTCCCGCAGATAAATCCGTTCCCCCTGAATGAAGCGGGCATCAGGATCACTTGCCACATTTTCAGCCACGTTTCTTACTCCTGCGAGCCTTCAATCAGCATCTCTCACTCCATGAGCGTCGTAAACCGCATCAAACTGCAGTGCCGCCTCAAGATATGACTGAGGCGTATGAAACCTCTGGCCGAGTTGGAGAGACTCCAAAAGACTCTGCCCACTCTCATCTAGCACACTGCGGATGACAATCGAACCATCTTGCGTCGCCACGTAGACAGCCACGGCCGTTCTGCGATAGATGAGACCGCATTGAAAAGGGTGAAAAGGCCCATCACTATACTCGGCATGGCAATCGCTCAGAAACACCCGTGTGCCCTGCACAAACGTCGAGGCACCAGCGTATGGCCGGTCAAAGGCACAGATGAAACGCTCAATCTCCTCAATGCTCCAGCGCCAGTCAATGAAACCGTGCTTGAGGGTGTGGAGAAACGGAAAATAGATGCTAAAGCTTTCCTGCAAGGGCTGCAACTCAAAGTCCTCACCCCGTGCTACTTCGTCAAAGAACTCTTCAAGGAAGGCCAACTCGTGAGGAATGGCTGCATCGAAATAGTCTTGCGGAATGCGGACGGAGGCGGGGAAAAAGTACTCCTTGCGTTTGATGATCTCTCCCTTGTGAAATGTCTCGATCCCTCCGTGGACAACTTGTAGATTGCAACACCCCTGCTTGTTCTTTCGCAAAATCTGCCAGGTGTAGTGAGCGCCGCCCCGATATTGGGGAAGAGCAATGCCCATGAAATCCAGCAGCTTACCATTGAACTGACTTACAAGTTCTTTCTCAAAGATCCAGGCGGCACCAAGAGCAAGACCCAGCGTTGACGGTGTGAGAAAGCTCAATAAGGTGGGCTCCGCATTGATGTCCTCCGTCGAACAGTAGGGAACCCCTAACCGCTCGACTATCTCTCGAAATGTCGTTCTATCTTTCTCAACTGGGTCGTCGAGGTGACGGGGACTGGTAAACAACATGAGCTCCAGGTCACGTTGCACCAAACTTTTACACAACGCCGCCATCAGCCAGGATCCGCCGAATAGGGCAACCCGATCAATTTGGCCAAAGTTTACTTTCATCGTATCTTGCCTCAACTCGATTTACCGCTACTCGATCTTGGCACAACATGCCTTCTGGTGATCTGGTTAAACTCCTTTTCCGTCATCCCAACCTCTTCCAAAAAGACATCCAGAGTCCTGGGGCGCTTGCCATCCAACTCTTCTACCAAACGTAGCGCCTTCTCGCGACTCATCAGCCCCTCCTGGATGTCCTTGCTGGTCTGGAAGGTGGTGCGACCCAAACCTCTCTTCATAAACTTCTGCCAGTCCCGCACCGGTTCAAAGGGGCAGTCCACCTTGTCCCAATCCACATAGGTTCCTTCCATCGGACAGTGCTTCCAATCCAATTCCCGTGTAATGATCTCCACGTGCTCCCGCTGATTCCAAGGCTCATAGTTGCCCAGGTATATCGCCTTCAGCGGGAATTCTCCTTCCGGCCAGGTCATGGGCAGAAGGTCAACCAATTCATAGCCCGGCGGCAGCACCACCTCCGGCGTCACTCCCGCCTGAAAGATCTTCTCAAAATGTTCCTCGTCCTGTTCTTCCAGGTCTTCATACTTATAAGCGCCAAAGGTTTGGTATTCTGCCGATGGCTCTCCCCAGATCTGTAGAGGAATATCCCACTGCTTGGAAATCCTCGCCGGCAGCGCGCCCACTCCGTTGTGGCAGTGCCAGCAAAAGTCACCGTTCACCTCGCTCCCCTTACGGCACAAACCGTTCCGCAGACCGTTACCTAGAGTGAAACGCAGATGATCACAGTCCAGCTTCTTCGGGATTTCCATCAAGTTCCATTCGCCCGCCGGAGATAGCGGGAAGCCGTGATCGAAGGTGACAACCAGGGGCTTCATGCCGTACTTTACGACGGCCGCCCATAGCGTATAGGCGGTATCTTTTCCACCACTATATCCCACCAGGCAATCATATTTGTTGCCTCTGCTCCTTGCATATTCCTTATACTTCTGCAGAATTTCCCTGAGCCAGCTTTGCCTCTCAGTCCAATCTATTTCTACTTTCTTCTCCGCTTGGCGGCATATACTACAAACCCCTTCCTCGTCGAAAGTGATGCCAGGCCACGTCTCAGGCATGACGCACCTTGTACATCTCTCCATTGTGATCTCCTCCTCTAGCTTCCCACAATGTGACACCAACTCAGCGGTGTACCACACTCAATATCACGCGCCGCACGCCGTCCCAGCACCATGTTCAGGTAACGTGTGTGCAACCCGTATCCAGGCCGAATCGAGCGCACGTTCTCTTCCGTAAAGACCTCCCCTGCCTTCATGTCTTTCACCACAAAGAGCGAACGCCGAAAGACCCGGCTCGCAGTTTCTCGCTCTGTGACGTCGTAGTGCACCTCGCCCAACGCTTTTTCTACCACGTGAATCGCTTCCACCATCGCTTTGAACTCGCGCGGCTCCAGCGAAAACGCGCTATCTGGTCCCGGGACGTCCCGAGAGAGGGTGAAGTGCTTTTCGATAATGCATGCTCCCAAGGCCACCGCAGCCACCGGCACCGCAATCCCCAACGTGTGGTCGGAGAGGCCCACCGGCGCCCCGAAGGCCTCGGCCAGGTGGGGGATGGTGCGCAGGTTCATCTCCTCCGGGGGCGCAGGGTAGGCGCTGGTGCATTTGAGCAGCGCGATTTGGGCTGCCCCCGCCTCGCAGGCGGTGTGTACCGCCTCCTCGATTTCGGACAGCGCCGCCATGCCAGTGGACATAATGATCGGCTTGCCGGTCTGCGCCACCTGCCGGATAAGAGGTAGGTCTGCAATCTCAAACGAAGCAATTTTGTAGGCCGGGACGCCCATCTCCTCCAGGAAATCCACCGCCGTGGCATCAAACGGCGTGGAAAAGAGATCTAGACCCAACTCATTAGCAATTGCCTTGAGCTTGGGCTGCCATTCCCAGGGTGTGTAAGCCTCTCCGTAAAGATCGTAGAGAGTGCACCCTTCCCAAAGCGTGCCTTTGCCGATGCGAAAGTATTCGTTGTCGCAATCAATCGTGAGTGTGTCCGGCGTGTAAGTCTGCAGCTTGATCGCATCGGCCCCGGCTTCCCTGGCTGCATGTAAGATACGCACCGCCTGGTCAAAATCCTGATTGTGATTGGCCGACATTTCGGCCACAACGTAGACCCACTGCTCGGGCCCAACAAGGCGGTTATTAATGTTAATCGTCGTGTTCATCGCTGCGATCTTCCCGAATCATCTCATCATATATGAGCTGTAATCGGAGATAGACCTTACGACCATTGACCATCACATACGCCCCGTGGTATGGAGGGAATGTACGGGCTCGTAGAACATCTATCAATTCCCTGGCCGTATATAACTTATCCAACTGGATTTCATCAATCCTTTCCACATCCCGGGCGCGGTGACAAGTCCCACCTTCAGCAGATTGTTTCAAACCCTCAATTCTTTGCGTTTTCACTAAAGGCCAGGTATCCTTGAACAACTCCAGAGATGCTATCTCAAGCTTGCGGTAGAGTGTTTCTCCCGTATCAACAGGTTCCATAAGCACCTGACGCTGGGCAATGATCGAGCCTGTATCAATCCCTGTATCAATGTAGTGCAGTGTTATCCCGGCGGGGGTCCCCTCAATAATGCTCCAAACATTAGGATAAGCTCCACGGTTATATGGCAAATATGCCGGATGCAGGTTGATGCATCCCTCGGGAAAGATTTCCAAGAACTCAGCGCGCAGGATGTAGCCGAACATAATCGAAATTCCAATGTCCGGTTGCAGAGCTCTAATAGCCTGAAGTGCATCTGGGTCTCGCAACTCTGAACCACCAAATACTCTCTCTGTCGGCAAATTGGCCGCTTCTAAAATCTCCTCCCCAAACTTCCTTTTGTTTGGCGGATGAACAACCAGACCTGCAATTCCTTCGCCCTGTTGCCTGAGCCACTGGAGTACCTGCCAACCCAACCAGTTGTTCCCTAGGTACAAGATCCGCATGCTAGTCTCCTGCTCCCTGGAAAATCACTTCCTTTACTCGATATCCCCCTTCACCGTCCACCAAGCGCTGTCCCTGATTGGCCATCACAGCGCGTATTTCAGCGCTTGTCAACAAGTCTGTCAGCACTCCTTGGATCTGGGCGACGGTAACCTCCTCGCGCCATCCCAAGTTCAGGGCCACCTTTGCTGAATCTAGGCCCTCAGCTATCAAACGTTGATTCTCGGCTAGGACGACAACAAGTGCAGGTAATCCCATAAAGGCAAGCTCCCAGCAGGTACTGCCCCCGCCAGAAACGGCTACATCTGCCCAGGCTATCAAAGCCGTCATATCCATTACATCACGTTCGAGACAAATGCCTTCCTGTGCACAGTGGACCGCTGACTCCAACTCATGGTAATGAGGGTTACTTCCACCTATGACTACCACAGCCTCCTTACCCCCTATGGTCAACCGCTGAATCGCTTGGACGACTTTGAGCGTCTCGTTGTCCGGGTCGCTGCCGCCCAGCGTGACGAGAATCTTGCGCGCCACCTCCGGGATTTCGCGCCGCCAGTTTCGCCAGGGCCAGAACTCACGGCGCAGCAGTGCGTAGCGGGTACCCAGTAACAGGTGTGTGTAAGGTTCGCGGTGGACGTACAAACCTTCGTGGGCGTAAATGTTCTGGTTCAGCACTATATCAGCACAATAGTGGTCCGAGTGCCCGTAGTCATCTATGAAGAGCAAGCGCAGCCTCGCTTCCTTGACGATTCGCTGATACGTCGCGTCAAAGTGGTAGCCGTCTAAGACTATCCACGGCGCTTCGACTTGCTGCGCTAGCCTGATCGCCTGAGTAGCATCGGCCGTACTACCAGGCATTGCATCTATATGATGCACCCTCATTCCCTCGGCCGTTAACCGAGCTTCTAACGCCGATGCCTCCGTCGCCAGAACAAAATGTACCTGCTCGCCAGGGTCATGCCACGCCTGGGCCAGCGCTAGACAACGCATCAGATGCCCTGTGCCCATCTGGGCGTTGGCGTCGGCGCGGATCACAAGATGGTGCTTCGCCATACCGCTAAACTCGTTCAAGCAGGTCAAAGTATTCCTCGCGCGTCATACCGGCCATCCGCATATTGTTCCTGATAATCGCCACGTCAATCTCTTTGTACTCCGGTATGACGACCGCACGTTTGGCCCTGGGACAAATCAAGATATGATGTGAGCCTTTCTTGCGCTTGTACTCACACCCGTACAACTCGAACACTCGCACCAGCGTTTTCCAATCGACCGGCGTAATCCGAGGCATCACGCTACCTGCACGGCGGACTTTTCAAAGCTGACCATCTCTGACTGCGGGAACAGGATTCCGTCGCCTCTTACATAACCGCATTCCAACAGGTAGTCTTCCAAGGTGCCCAGGGCGCTCATCTCCTCAAACTGAATGTCGATCACCTCAAGGAGATTGCGCCGGGCCTCCTCCGGCGAAGGGCCTTGTGAGACAAAATCCAGTTCAGGGCACGTGGCTACGTACCAATTCCCTTTTTGCCAGATTTCAATCGTTACTTTCAATTGCATCATAATCTCCTCAAATCTTCTTATGCTGCACGTCTCGGTTGATCTCTAGCCATTCTGGATACGCCGCCAGCGCGGTCAACACTTCCCGCCAGGAGAAGCGGTCGTACCCAAAGTGCTCGTAAACGCGGCGCACGAGCGCCAGGTCCTCAGGCGTGTCCACCGTCCAGCGCATATGGGAGGTATCCTTATCGCTCAAGACACCATACGTCTGGAACAGTTCAGGATGGCGCCGGATGTAGGGCGTGACGTGCTCGCGCCAGGCCGGGTTGTCGTCCTCGCGCCACGCTTGCTCCAATGCATCAGGTGCCCGGTGCCCATCTGGGCGTTGGCGTCGGCTCGGATGAGAAGAAAACGGTTCATCAAAAATTACCAGAGAGATGGGCTATGTCAAACGTTGAAACCCCGAGTGAGCAACAGGACCCTTCAGCCGCTCCTCCACGATGCCTTTTTCAATAATCTCGGCCAGAAAATCAAAAGTCTCCTCGACTGCTTCTAGATAGCTCGTTATATGAACATCTTGGTGAGCATAAGTGGCATAGAACGCATTGGTCGCCAGGAATCCTTTCTCCAGCATCATCTGAGTGAAGAGCGTGCGGATCGCTTGACCGTTTTCATAATCAAACGAGAAATGACCGAGCGGAGGGATACCGGTGACATTGATAGACAGCCCAGCACGATCCGCAGCCGCTCGCCAACCTGACTGAACGCACTTTCCAACCTCAATGAGATGCTGGGGCACATTACAACGGCGATGCTTGCGGATCGTTGCCAATGCCGCCGCCGGGCCTATACGCTCCGTCCAGTATGTGCTGCTGATGAAGCTACTCTGGGCGGCCTGCATCACATCCTTAGTGCCGATGACCGCAGCCATCGGATAGCCATTACTGATCGCCTTGGCGAAAACGGCGATGTCCGGTTCAACGTCATAGATCAAATGAGCACCACCTGTGCTTAGCCGGAAACCGGCGGTGATCTCGTCAAAAATCAGAATGGCACCGATTTGAGTGGCGATATCTCTGATCTGTCCCAAAAAACCCGCTTCTGGATCGTGGCCACGGATGGGTTCCATCACAATCGCCGCCAGTTCGGCCCGGTATTTGGCAACTATCGCCTGCAGCTCCTCTACGTGGTTATAGCGAAAAGGCAGGGCTGTCCCCAGCAATCCTCGCGGCACTCCCGCTGGCTCAAGGCCCGGCAAGAGATGTCCATCCAGCGCACTCTCCTCCGCCAGGTTCGCAGCCAGATACCAATCGTGCCAGCCATGGTAGCCACAGAATGCAACGCGATCACGCCGCGTCCGAGCACGGGCGATGCGCACCGCGATAGCCATCGCCTCACCGCCGCTGCGGGCATAGCGCACCATATCGGCCCACGGGTGCAACTCACACAGCAACTCGGCCAGTTCCACCTCTTCAGGGGCGTTCAGCGTGGACATGGAACCCGCTTCAATTGCCGCCTTGACCGCCCCATCAACTTCTGGGTCGGCTGCTCCCAGAATGCAAGCGCCAATCCCGTTGTAGCTCATATCAATATACTTGTCGCCGTCCAGATCCCAGACTTCCACGCCCTGTGCCCGGCTGTAGTAACTGGGCCACTGTTCAGGCAGCAACATCTCTGGGCGCTTGGAGAGTAGTTGCGTCCCTCCCGGGATTCGAGTTTTGGCTTTGGCATATAGGCGTTGACCGGTGTCTTTCATTCTATTGACCTTTCGTTGATTAAAAGGGCTTCGCGCAGCGATTTCTGATATCCTTCGTTGCGCTCAAACTGGGTGTTGATATCGTTCAGTTCCGGATGCTCGCGCAGCAGGGCCAGGATTTCCGCCATCCCAAAGGACAGTGACTCGTCAAAATAGCCATAGACGCGGCGCACAAACTCTAGATCCTCCGGCTCGTCCACCGTCCAGCGCAGATCAGAGAGGTCCTGCTCATGTGCCACGTTCGCCAGACGAAACAAATCCGGCTGCTTCCAGATATAGGGAGTCACATGCTCGCGCTCCGACTTCAGGCGTGCCTCCCGCCAAGCCTGCTCAAGCGCCTCCCGCCGAAATACCTCGGTATCTAGCCCGTCGGGATAGGTAGGTTTGTGGATGTTCGAGACATAGTCATAGTCGCCGGTTTGAAATACCTCAACCACCCTGTCAACCACGGCTGGATCTAACAGCGGGCAATCCGCCGTCAGGCGCACGATCACATCGGCATCGGCCTGTTTGGCGGCATGATAGTAGCGGTCAAGCACGTCGTCCTCACTGCCTCGAAAATATAGGATGCCCGCTTTGCCACACAACTGTGCTATCACATCATCCATTAGGCCGTCCGAGGTTGCGACAGCGACGAGGTCAAGCGTACATGCCCCCTGAGTTCGCCTGACTACCTGCTCGAGCATCGGCCTACCCGCCACTTCAGCCATGACCTTACCGGGCAGACGTGTGGATGCCATCCTCGCTTGAATGATCGCAACGGTTTTCATACACCCCTCCAACCAACTGACCAACTCACTGTCTGGCAGCCAGCGCTAACTTTAGGGCTGCCAGCCCCCCCGAAAGAGGATTGACTGTCTGAGAACCGCTTTGCACTGCCCGGAGAAAATGCTCAAGTTCGTTAAGATACATCTGGTTCATCTGCCATCCGTCTGGTTCTAAACAGGTCTGTCTTAATTCGCCATCTGGCCCATAAACCTGCACATTTCGATCCGTAAAATTCCAGTAGATTGTACCTTCGCTGCCGATAATCTGACAGGTACGGCGATAGTCGCGCTGCACGAAGTTCAAGTGCACATTACTCAATATACCCGATTCGTGCTGCAAGATGATTTCGGCCAGACCCTCCGTCTCCAATCCAATCGTTCGCGCTGGCACGTGAACTGCAGCCAGCACCTCTGCTGGCCCAAGATACCACAGAGCCAGATCTATCTCATGAATGCAATCCAAGATAGCCCCTCCCCACTCAGGCGAGGCACTGTAGCTCTGGCGATAGTCTTGCCAGGGCCGCCAGCGAGGTAAATAGGATCCAGCCTGGATGCGCGCTGCGATGACCTGCCCGACCGCTGCTTCCTCGAGTAGCCTCTTGATAGTGGCAGGCCCGGGATGAAAGCGCATGTTGCAGCCCACCATCGTCACCAAAGAACGTCGCTCGATTTCTGTGCAAAGGATATCCACCCCGTCAAGCGTGTACGACAACGGCTTCTCAACAAAAAGATGGCATCCATGTTCTGCAGCTCGCAACGCCAACGGCACATGCACATCAGTGGAGGCCGCAACCAACACGACCTGCGGCCCAAGATCCCACGCCTCCTCCAGGGAATCTACTACTTTTATTCCCAACTCTGTTTTCACCATTTCACGGCGGTCTGCGAGAACGTCGAAGGCGAAAACGTCTCCAGCCCTCAGAGCCATCAAGTTCCTGATATGCCGCTGCCCGATAGATCCGCAGCCCAGAAGTAGGAAACGCAATGACTCCTGCATAGCATCACCGGGTATACGCCCGCACCACCTTGGTCATGGCCTGAATGACGTCCTCCACATCCTGATCACTCATCGCTGGGAAAATCGGCAGACTGATGACCCGCTCATAGGCGCTCTCAGCCACTGGCCACCGGCCTTTCGTGTAGCCCAGCTCTTGGTAATAAGGGTGCCACGGTATAGGGATATAATGTACATTCACGCCGATGTTCTCCGCGCGCAGCGCCTTGAAAACCTCAGCGCGCCCTACGCGCAGACGCTCGAGATTCAAGCGGATGACATATAGATGCCACGCCGGTTCACGGTCGGATGGAACAGTGGGCGGCTCGATTTCCGGCATGTCCGAGAAAGCTGCCGTGTAGCGAACCGCAATTACGCGACGACGGGCCACCCAAGCCAGGAGTTTTTTCAACTGCGCCTGACCAAGTGCACATTGAAAATCGGTAAGGCGGTAATTATATCCCAGACCCACCATCTCATAGAACCATGAGCCTGCCGCTTCTCGCTGGCGATGGTCGCTAGTAATCCCGTGGTTGCGGAAGACCCGCATCCGTTGGGCCAAACCCGGGTCACCTGTGGCGATCATGCCGCCCTCACCGGTAGTGATGTGCTTTACCGGGTGGAAGCTGAATGTGCTCAGGTCGGCCAGGGAGCCAACCGGACGTCCCTTGTAACTGCCGCCTAGGGCGTGGCAGGCATCAGCCACCAGAGTCAAGCCGTGCCGGTCGGCGATAGCCCGCAGTGCATCGTAATCGCACGGCTGCCCGGTATAGTCCACAGCGAGAATTGCCTTGGTGCGTGGCGTGATCTTCGCCTCGACCTGGGCCGGATTGAGCAGCAGCGTGTCGGATTCCACGTCGGCAAAGACCGGCGTCCCGCCCTGGTAAACGATACAATTGGCGCTGGCGGCAAAGGTCATCGGCGGGACGATCACCTCGTCCCCTGGCCCAATGCCGATAGCGTACATCGCCGCGTGCAGCGCTGCCGTCCCGTTGCTCACCGCGACCGCTTCTTCGGCCTCCACAAAGTCCGCAAAGGATTGCTCGAATTCGGCTACTCTGGGGCCGGTGGTCAACCAATCGGAGCGCAGCACTTCGACCGCGGCAGCAATGTCATCCTCGTCGAGCCATTGCCGACCATAAGGCAGCCGTGTCTCCCGTACTGGAGTTCCTCCATCAATGGCTAACTTGGCATCCATTCAACCCTCTCCGATCATCTGCTGTAGATCCTCAATGGTCAACCACCGAGCGTTCTTGTCGCTAGCGTACTTGAATCCATCAGGCAGTGGGTTCCCCTGGCTCCAATTGGCTGGCTCCCACCAAGGATACACAGGTTGGATGACGAACATACCTTCCAGTTCCAATGTGTAACGCGACTCATCGCGCGAGATGAGAACCTCGTGCAACTTCTCTCCCGGTCGGATGCCGACAAATTCAATCTCGCATCCCGGCGCCACCGCCTCGGCCAGGTCCACAATCCGCATGCTGGGGATCATGGGCACGAACACCTCGCCCCCCTGCATCTGCTTGATGCAACAAATCACAAAGTGCACTCCCTGTTCAAGCGTCAACCAGAAGCGGGTCATTCGCTCATCAGTCACCGTGATCCTACCGCTATCTCTCTGCTTCTTGAAAACAGGAATCACACTACCTCGGCTACCCACCACGTTACCATAACGAGTGCAACTGAATCGAGTCCCGCCTTCGCCGGAATAGGAATTGCTCTGCACAAATAGCTTCTCAGCGCAAAGCTTCGTGGCTCCATAGAGATTGATGGGGTTCACCGCCTTGTCAGTGCTGAGCGCCATTACCTTCTTCACCCTTTGATCAATGGCAGCATCAATCACATTCTTTGCGCCGATGACATTGGTCTGGACCGCCTCGAAGGGATTATACTCACAGGCCGGCACTTGCTTCAGCGCCGCGGCATGCACCACAATATCCACGCCGCCGAACGCCCGGTAAAGCCGCTCCCGGTCGCGGATGTCGCCAATGAAGTAACGGATTGGCGAGTCGCCGGTATCGGGGTACACCTGGCGCATCTCGTGCTGCTTTAGCTCATCCCGGCTGAAGATGATCAGCTTCTTGGGGTGATAGTCCCGCAGCATAATCTCCGTGAACTTTTTGCCGAAGGAACCGGTGCCGCCGGTAATTAGGACTGTCTTTGAAGTCCAATTCATATTTGCGTGCTCCAATCAAATAAACTAGTGCAAAGCTTATTGCCATCCTCCGCTCACCCTACCTACATCCTATCTACCCGCTTGCTTGCTCCCCCACTCCTCCTTGTCTCCCTTTCTCCTCCCTTCCATCCCTTCGCTCATCCTTCACACCTCCTCCCTGCCACCTCCCTACCGCTACCCCCTCGCAATCCCGGACCGCCGTGGCCAGTTTGATCGTCTTGGGGCGCGTGCCGAAGGCCGTAAACACCTTGTGCGTCGAGTTGAATCAACATCAATGTTACCTGCTTGCAGGTACATCCAACTTGTACAATGCCGCCACGTCCTCGGCGGTGAGCACACGGTCGAAGACGGCATACTCGGCAATTGCAAAACCGCCTTGAGCAGTAGCAGCGCCGATCTGCCAACCGTCCAATGCCTTGGACGCCAGCGAAGTAGTATCAGTATCAGCAAACTCACCATTGATGTATAGTTTGTATTCATCGCTTGTAAAATCTAGTGTTACAACTAGGTCGAACCAGTCACCAGCGTTGAATGCTTGGGTGTCTGATTCAGCCCTGTTGTCACCAAATATGAACAAGGAAAAAACATCGGTGCTTGCGCGATAAACCACGGTCAGCAAATCTGCAGCAGGGCCAGGTGATACGTACGCTTGCCAAATGTAATTTCGGTCTGCCTGCGGCCAAGTCGCATCAGCGTCATATGGCATTTGTGCCACAACGCGGAAGCTAAGGGTATCATTGCTCGCAATAAGCCCTGCATAATCGTGCAGTACTACTGTTGTTTCTGTTCGCGTACTGGCATTGGCGTGCGAGGTGTGGTCGCCATCCCACGCATAGCCAGGACCTAGCGAACCATCACAGTACGCAGTCGCACAGCCCTTCTTTTCAAGCTGTGCACCGTCCAGATAAAAAGTTCTGACTCCTGGTGGATTTGTCTGCACTCCAACGCATCGGATAGCACCATCGCCAAAGGTTTTAGTGAGCGTGAACCGCTGCCACGTCTTCGTCAGGGTAACCTGTGGCCCGTGTTGGTATCCACCATTGCTGTCCCAGAGCCAGAGATTTACCGTCTCCCCGCCGGTGTACCCAAGCAACCAGCACGAAAAAGCATACTCGGTGTCCGCCGATGTGGATGCACTGACAGTTGTCACCACCCCGTCCAGTGCGTTCATGGTCGTGTCTGCCTTCAACGAGTAGTCTCCATATCTGGAGTAATCACTGACCCGAGACACGGCACCGTGGTAATTTGCCTGCCAGCCGGTCGAGTTCGTTTCCAATGACGGATTTGGTATGAGATTGGTCGTCCCCTCTTCCACCACCAACGCCTGCGATCCTTCCCGCGGCCCGTCCACCAATCGCACGGCCCCCTCAATCTTGGCCCTCTGCCCTGTCTTGGCGAGGGCGCAGGTTTCGTCGCCCTCGGTCACGATGTTGGAAAAGTCCAGGTCGAGCACTGCCTCTTCCATCACACGCTGGGCGAGTTTCGGATAGGCTTCCTCAAGACTAGCTTGGGCTTCGCCTGCCCACACGGCGTTTCCCTCAGGGTCAAGCTCCTGGGCCTGCTCGTAAAAACTGATTGCTTGCTCATAGTCCTGCTTCTCAAAGTAACAACCGCCCAGTGCATAGTACACGTCCATCAACTCATCACCAGACCGGTCTGCACCGAGTGCGACGGCTTTGTTCAGATGTTCCACTGCCTGCTCGGGTTGGCTCTGAGCGTAGAGCGACACCCCCAGCGCGCGTTGCAACTGGAAGTTTTCTGGGTCCTGGCTGACCCCATTCTGCAAATGCTCGACCGCCTTGTCATATTGGGCCAGCTCGTAGTAGGCCAGGCCCAGGTGCGCGTCCATCTCGGCGGAACTGGCGCCGAGCGTGCCTGCCCGCTCGTAGGCTGCCACCGTTCGCTCAACCTCTCCCAGGTTAAACCGGGCGCTGCCCAGCGCCAGGAATGTGTTTCCGTCCTCCGGCGCTGCCTGGGTCCACTTCTCGTACCAGCCAGCCGCTTCCCTCCATTCTCCCTTGGCCTCGTAGGTCTCACCGAGGCCTCGCAGCGCCTGAACCTCGCCGGGCTTAACCTGGCACACCGACCCATAGGCGGCGATGGCGGCATCAAATTGCTCGGCCTGGGCCAGATCAGCCGCCGCTTCCAGTTGCCCATCTATTGCCTCGGCGTTGTCCGGGTCATTATCCAACACCTGGCTGAACTTGTCAACCGCTTCGACATAATCGCCGTCGTCTAACGCTGTCTGGGCACTCTTCAGGTCCCGCGCCACCTGGATGCCCTTCAGCGGATTCTCTATGCCCAGCACCAACACACCCACTACGGCCAGGATCAACAACACACCTAAACCGACCGCCACCGCCCCCAGGATCAGCGGCCAGCGGCTGCGGCGAGCCGGTGCAGGCACAGGCGCCGGCGTAGGTAGCCCCATCGGCTGTCTCACCGTCGCCGCCCGGGATGCCGGCGGTATCCCTGGCGGCAGCCCGCCAATCACCGCCGTCCCGGTGCCCATACCACCCACGACTGCCGTCTCCCCGCCCATACCGGCCGGCCGCACGCCAGCGGCGGCCTGGGCCAGGTCACGCGTGAACTCGCCAGCGCTGTCGTAGCGCGCGCCGCGCTCCTTGGCCAGCATCTTTTCCACGACCGCTTCGACCGGGGGGGGCACGTCCAGGCCCGAAAACTCGCGCAGCGGAGGGGGCGGGTTGTTGACCTGGGCATAGAGGATCGAGTGGGTGGTCGTGCCGTCAAAGGGCACCTGACCGCTCAGCATCTCGTAGCACACGATCCCCAGCGCATACAGGTCAGAGCGGTGGTCCAACGGCTCGTCTTTGACCTGCTCCGGGCTCATGTATTGGGGCGTACCAAAGACCGTGCCCGCCTGGGTGAGCGGCGACGTGACGCCGCTGCCGCTGAGCGCCTTGACGATGCCAAAGTCGGTCAACACCGCCCGGCCCGACGCGTCGATGAGGACGTTGGCCGGCTTGACGTCGCGGTGGATAAAGCCCCGCTGGTGGGCATAATCCAGCGCCGACCCAACCTGTGAAATCACGTCCACCACCTGGTCCGGCGCAAAGGCCTGGCCGGAGCGAAGGCTTTGATCGAGCGAGGTCCCCTCGATGAACTCCATGGCGATGAAATGGTAGCCACTCTCGGTGCCCACGTCGTGGATGGTGACGATATGTGTGTGCTTGAGGTTGGCTGCCGACACCGCCTCCTGGCGGAAGCGCTTGACGAACTCGGCGTCGTCCGACAGATGGGAGGCCAACACCTTGAGTGCCACGTAGCGCCGCAGGGAGGGCTGCCAGGCCTTGTAGACGGTGGCCATCCCCCCCTCGCCGATCAATTCGACGATTTCGTACTGTCCCAGCGTGGTACCTACCAGGTTCCCCTGGTTTACCTGTTCTCTCATTTCTCCGTTTCCCATCCCGCCCGCTTCTCGTCGATCATCCCCGTGCACAGATAGGCCAAGCGCAGCGGGGTCAGCAATCACCCCTAACCGAATGTTGTAGGACAGCCCTAATGCCCAGGTATTCATCCAGTTTGTTCAGGCGTTTGCGGATCACCTCAACCCTGACCACGCAAGATTCTCCTCTTATAAGCCTCTCGCTGCACCTTCAAGTATGGGATAAAGTCCAGATACTGGCGCACAATTCTGGAATACATCGCCCCACGGTCAAAATCCTCCGCCTGGTAGACCAGCCGGTTTTGACGCACGGCCTCATACTTTAGGACGATGTCGTCGGTATCCAGGAAAACCAGATCCACGTTGCAGAAGCCACAGCGTGCCAGGTCGGCGAGGATATCCAACCGCTTTGCCCTGACCGAATCACGACGTGGCACAACTGCCAGGTCCAGGTCGCTCTCTCCGTGTACATTTCCGGCGGCGAACGAACCGAACAGGTACACTGCCTGGACGTCTGGGTATCTGCCGAATATCTCTGGTAGAAATTCAAGGTCGGGCAGTTTCATTCCCCCTCCCCCAGCGCAGTCAGCTGCCCCATCTTCACCTTTACCCCCCGCCTTGGCTTGCCTGGGCCAGGTCTTCCAGAAAGTCGGCAAAGGCCAGCAGCTCGGCGCGCAGTCCGGGCCACAATTCGGGCAGAGCTGACATCAAACCGGTCATCTTGCCGGGCACCAGGTTCATCGTGTAGACATTGCGCACCAGGTGTCTGAAGCGCCGAAACTCGTCCAGTGCCAGAGCACTGTCTTGGGCAATCACCGCGGGCCGCACATCCTCCAGATCGCGCGTCATCTGTTGGAGCAAGTCACGATGCCAGGCCGCGCTGTCCAGAACAGTGTGATCCACGTGCCTGGCGACAAGCTCAAACAGACGCTCTAACCCTGAATAAAAGCTGTGGAGGTTCAGAGCTACGGAGTCCAGATAGGCTTGCTCGCCCGGTGACGCTTGAGCCTGCGACCAGGCCCGCAGTGCCCGCTGGACGACGCGTTCCAGGTCCGGCACCCCGCCGCGAATCCGCTCTGCCAGTTCTTGGTAGATGGCACTCATAGTTCCATCCCGTAGCGCTGAATCGCCCGCTTCAGCGATTCGCCCACCATCTCGATCTCGATCAGATCGACGGGCCGATCACCAATGATCTCCTCGACCAGCCGCCACGCTCGCCAGTAATCATCGCCTGCCAACCCCTCAACCGCCAGGTCTACGTCGGAATCCGGCATAAACCACGCCGCGTGGGTCAGCGAGCCAAAGAGAACCACCCGCCGGGCACCATAACGGGCTTTCAGTACAGCGGCCGCCTCACGAACCCGGTCTAATAGCCGTTCGCGCGCGCGGCGCTCGGCCGGTGTGGCCTCAGGTGGGGCCGGCCGGCGACGGGCCGCTTCCAGATAGCTTCTCCACCCCTCACGGGTCAGTTCCAAGGCTGTCGGCATGGCTCCCTCTCTCCATCCATCCTGTGCCTCTTGCCGAATCGTCTATCTATCCGCTCTGCTGCCTGGCTGTCAGGCACGCCGCTAGATCAAGTGCGCGGTCACCGGACCACCACACCCGACTCGGGGATGCCGCACGGCCACACGGCCACCGGCGTGCCTGGATAGCGCGCCGCCAGCGCCGCCGGCAAGTCGCGCGCCGCCTGCCTGCCCCGTGCCACCGCGATCACGAACCCCCCTCCGCCGGCCCCGGCCAGCTTGCCCCCGTTGATGTACGGCTTCAGACCGTCGAACAGATCATCGATGAACGGGTTGGTACAGCCAGGGTCCATGCGCCGGTTGAGCATCCAGTGTTCGCCCAGCAACGCGCCGAACCCACTCACGTCCCCGGATTCGAGCGCATCTCGCATCGCTTCAGCCAACCGGGCGATCTCCTTGAGCATCCAGACCATCTCCGGGTCGCGGGCCATCCAGCGCCCCATCACCGCCCGCAGCAGGTTCTTCGCCAGCCGCTGCTGGCCAGTGTACACCAACATCAGCCGCTCGTCCAATTCCGCCTGCGTCTTCGGCGATAACCGCACCGGCGATACCTCGATGCGCTGCGGCAGCCCCGGCTCAGTCGTGACCAGCTTGATGCCACCCACCAACCCGCCTACCTGATCCTGCCAGCCGCCGCCGGTGGTGAGCATCTGTTCCAGGCACAACACCTCGTCGAACAACTGAGATTGGGTGATCTCAATGGACAGCGAACGGGCCAGGCCGGCCAACACGGCCCCGGCCAGGATCGAGGACGTTCCCAGGCCAGACCCCCGGGGGATGGTCGTCTGGGTGCTCACCCGCAGCCCGGCACCGAATTCCCGCAAGGCCTGCGCCAATGGTTGGTCGGGATCCCCACCGGCGGGGACGAGGGACCGCAGGACCAGCGCCGCCTTGAGCAGGGCAAAGGGGTCGGCAGGGTTGGCATACGCCAGCACGTCACCCACATTCACGGGCTCGAGCGTCGCCCCGATGTCCCGGCTCTCCAGCACCAGCCTGGGCTCTGGCAGCCATTCGACCTCGACGACGATCGGATACCGGCCGTGGAGCGTGACCGCCGCGTTCAGCACCGCCCCGCCGCGCTCGATGCTGTGTGGCGGCGTGTCGGTCCACCCGCCGCCAAAGTCGATGCGCGCCGCCGCCTCCACCCGCACGGACTGGCGGCCGGGCTCCTCGCGCTTTCGGCCACCGTCCTCTCTGCAACTGACGGCTGACCGCTGCCTGCTGACCGCTGTCTCAATCATCTCCGCCAGCGTGGCAAACGCCTCGTCCTCCCACCTGGGATCGCCCGTGGCCACCGTCAGCGCCTTGTAGCCCCGCAACTGCAGGATGGGGTCGTCGCCCCGCAACTGCTCCGCGACCCATCGCACCCGCCGGTCGACTGCCGCCGATCCCAGCAAGGGCTTTACTTCGAGCGCTGGCTGCTCCGCCTCGATCGCCGCGTAGGTGTGCCGGGCAGCCACTTGATCCTCCACGGCGACCAGCTCGGCCAGGACCCGCTCCCCATCCGCATGGGCAAAACTCTCGGCCAGCGAGAGGCGGGAACTGCTCTCCCACCGGGACCGCCACTCGGGAGACGCGCCGGCCGGGTCGATCAGCGGCAGGGAAAGGGCCAGGCTCTCCTCGCGATCCGCGACGTTGGAGTACAACTGGGCGTTCCACAGCGTCCGCGCCGCGGCGGGCAGGTCGGGCCACACCGTTCCGGGGTCCACCTGGGCCTCCGCCAGCCACGCCGCCCACGGGCGATTCATAAACGTGGCCGACGGGTCATCCCACGGGCGCTTGGCATCGTCGTACAGCCCAAAGATCCGGGTCACAAAACGATCGTCGGCGACTGGCAGTTGATGCACGACCACGTCGGCCCCCAACGTCAACGGCCGCTCCGTACATAAACCCGCGAGTAGCGCCGCTCCCTGCAGGACCAGCGGTCCGGCCACGTGCGAGTCCACGATCAGGACCGGATCGGACGCGACTGAGACACGATCCTCGATCACAGCGTCGATCAAGACGACTTTGTCGTCGCACGGGCGAGCGGATTCGGCGACGAACGAGGCCGTGTGCCGTTCCCAGCCCCAGGTGCGCGCCCACGGGCGAGCGGACTCGGCCTCGGGCGCAGCAGCCACGATCCCCCAATATTCCCTGGACGTCCCAAAGTGAAGGAACCCCGCGGGCTGCAACCGCTCGACCGTGAAGGGCACCCCGCGCAAGTGCGTCCAAATCGCCTGGCGCGCGGCTCGGACCACCGGCGTGTCCGGTCCATCGCTCGTGTCCGCCAGGTAACCGTCCAACGTGGTGGATTCCGCCAGGGGCATCAACAGGTCACCGTAGAGGTTGAGGCCGGTGGTCAGTTGGGGAGCGGCTCCGGATGGCCCGCCATCCGCGGCCGGTGGGCCGCCATCCGCGGCAGGTGGGCCACAGAACACGTTCACCGCGTCTTCCTGGGCCAGCGCGGCGAACCGGTCTACCGTCCGGGCATCCAGCCAGACCAGCCCCGTATCGATGGGCACCGTGCCGTCGTCCGAAATGGCGTCCCAGCGGCGCAACCGCTCCATCGCAGGCTTGTGCAGGTACGCCCGCAGGTGACGGTCCTCCGCGCCGATCACGTACACGCCGTGGCGCGTTCCCATCTCCACCGGTGCTGCCGCGGCGACGCCGATCACGCCAGGACGCTGGAATTGAAGCTGCAGGTGATCAAAGACCAGCAGCACGTCGCCTGACGCAACGAGCACACCCGGGGGCAGCTCAAACGGTAGTCCGCTCAGGCTGATGAGGAACTCATCAAAGAGGGTGGATGCCCGGCCATCGGGCAGCGTGCGTGGAATGCGAGCGAAAAGCTTGCCAATCGCGGAGCAATGGGGCAGCCGCCGCGAATCGCCGCCCGAGTGAATGATGAGAACGCGACCCCCAGCGAGCACATCGGCTTCGGCCTGCGCCAGCGTGGTCAACACCCGCAGCGTTGCCCCGCCGGACCCGACGCGCTGCCCCGCCGGATCGGCCAGGACCAGGCACCGGGTCCGCACCGGCAGGAGGCCCGCATCCCTGCGCAGCGCCAACTGACGACGAACCGTCGCCGCCTGTCGCTCGTCGCTGGCGGTCAACACGCACAGGTCCCAACCATCGGGAGCATCGGGCTTTAACGACACCAGGTATTGCTGCCAGTTGTTGCGATACGCCTGCTGCAAAAAGGCAGTGGTGCCACTTTCCATCCTGTCCACCTGTGACTCCTTGCAGACCTCCGAGGTCTAGAGATCAAGACCTCGGAGGTCTGTCAGTGACCGGCCTCCGCACGATCACGCGCTCGCTGGGCCTTGACCTGCGCCTCGACCCAGGGATACGTGAGCGAGATCCCCTCCTTCAGGAAAACCCTGGCCCGCCACCCCAGCGAGTAAATGCGCGCATTGCAAAAGTTCCGCGACTGCACGCCCACCGGGCCCTCCACGTGCTTGATGTGGATCTCCTTGCCTGCCACCTCCGCCACCGTGGCCACCAGTTCATCGACAGTGACGTACTGGGGACAACCGATGTTCGCCGCCCCTTCCAGGTCGGATTGCATCAGCATGTAGATGCCATCCACCATATCGCTCACGTAGGTATAGGACCGGATGGCCGTGCCATCGCCCCACACCTCGATCGTGCCGCCGTCCTCCACCTCGGCCACCTTGCGGGAGATCGCCGCGGGAGCCTTCTCCCGGCCCCCGGTCCAGGTGCCCTCCGGGCCATAGCAATTCTGAAACCGGGCGATCCTCACCTTCATACCATGGTGCCGGGCATACGCCATCGCCATGCGCTCGGCATACAGCTTCTCCCACCCATATTCGTTGTCCGGATGCGCCGGGATGGCCTCATCCTCCGTCATCTCCGGTTCGCCGGGCTGCATGTCCCGGTACACGCAGACGGAAGAGGAGAAGAAATACCGGGGGACCCCCATCTGAGCCGCCGTGTGCGTCATGTGGATGTTGATCAACGCGCTGTTGTGCATGATCTCGCACTCGGCCGAATGGATAAAGCCCATGCCCCCCATGTCGGCGGCCAACTGGTAGACCTCGTCAAACGTTCCGCTCCCGAGGGAAAGCGCCGCCCGACAGTTTTCCTCCTCTCTCAAATCGAGTAGCAGGAACTCGTCGGCGGCGGTTGGGGCAAATTCGTGCTTCTTGACATCGACGCCACGAACCCAGCACCCCTCTTTCTTGAGCTTTTTGACGAGATGGCCACCTATGAAACCGCCGGCACCACAGACCAAAGCTTCTTTCACTGTCGTTGCACTCCTTGTAATTATAAAGCCCCCTCACCGCTCTCCCTGTCCCCGCGCTCCTCGTCTGTCCGCCACCACTCCAGGGCGAAGGCGCCGAACACGCCCAGCATCAAGCCCAGCGTCCCCGCGACGGCGGTGTTGAGCATCTTGCGTGGGCTCACCGGTTTTTCCGGGACGGAGGCGTAGCTGCCCACCTGCAACACGCCGTTCTCCTCCCGGGCCGCGATGCGCGCCTCCTCCAGTTTGCGCGCCAGCGTCTTGTACGTCTCGCTGGTCAGGTCGCGGGCGCTGGTCAGCCGATCGCTCTCGGCGGCGATCTCCTGGAGTCGCCGCTGCAGCGCCAGCATCTGCGGCTCCAGTTCCGCCAGCCGCCCATCGATCTTGGACGATTTGGCCTCCAGCGTATCCACCAGGTCGTCCAGAAAGGCGACTTGTTCGGCCGGGCTCTTGTCAGAAAAAGACCCGCCGCTACTGATCTGCAACTGGATGGACGTGGAAGCCTGGGCGTCGAGCGCTTCGACCTGCAGCAAGTTGAAGGCTTTGATCTGCAGCAAGAGCGCGGTGAGATCGTCGGCCAGGGAAACCGGCCGGTCACCTGGCTGCTGCACCAGTTGAGCACGCAGCCCCTGGATGTCCTGGACGATGTAGGCGATGGCGCGCTGGTCGGCCAGGTAGTCGGCCTGGGCCTGGCGCAACGATTCCAACTGAGCGTCGACAGTGCTGGCCTGGCTACGGGCCTCGAACTCGACCAACGCCGCGTCGGCGTCATCCAGAGCCTGCCCGGCCTGGGCCACTTGCTCTTGGAAAAACTCCACGTCATCTTCCCGATCACTGTAGATATCGTTGCCCCGCTTCACCAAGGCGTCGGCCCACAGGTTGGCGATGGCGGCCGCATCCTCCGGAGAACGGGAGCGCGCCCGGAGCACGACCAGGCTCGGGTCGCCCTCCGAGGTCGCCTCAACCATCCCCGACAGCGTTCTCAGTTTCCACTCCTCGATACCGGCCTCGGGCGAGGGGGCATAGGCATCCAGCACGCTGCGCAACACCCCGTCCGAGGTCGCCAACGTGGGGAAGGCGTTGTACGCCGGCGTCCATTGGTCGGCTGTCTTGAAGCGCGGGTCGAACTGCATCTGGTAGCGGGGTTCCGTGATGATGACGACGGCCGAGGCCTCGTAGGCGGAAGGCAGCAGCAGGCTGACGACGAACGCCGCCACTGCCGCCACCAGCGCCAGCCCCGCGATCCACTTCCAGTATCGAATCAGTACCGCAACGTACGCACGCAGGTCAATCTCTTCTTCCATTGGATCTCCTTCGACCGCCATGCGAGAATAACCATCGTGAACAAGAACAGTAAAACGTGAAACGTGGCAAGTGATCACGCTTCACGTTTTTCGCCATATCCTGTGCTTCGCGGCCACCCCGATATACCTCGTCGGATCTTGCGAACCAGATTATAAGGCCACTACCCTGCGCTGTCAAGCGAACTTGCGGCCCCCGCCTCCGCCAACCGCCGCTTGAGGAAAGCGATCGTCTCCACCGGCGTCGGGTCCACGCCGTTGCGCATCGCCAGGTAAACACTCACATAGTCGCCCAAGTGGATCAGCGAAAGCACGTGCGCCAGCCTGCTTCTGCCCCGCGCCTGCAGCGTCTCGTTCGCCACCCCCTCGCGCTCGAGCAGTTCCCGCGTCACGTCCCAGCGCACCCGCACGCGCGGATGATCCAGGTTTGAGCGCAGCATCAGGACGAGCACCCGCTCTCGCACAGCCTGGGGGATGCCAAGGCCTACGACAGTATTGTGGTCAAGTTCAGGCAGCACATCGAAGAACGCCCAATGCTTGCCGTTCTCGTTAAACTGCGTCTTCCAGCGATTGGCGACGGCAGCCAGGAACCCCGCGCCGTAGACGACCGGCAACCGGTCGCAAAGCCGGTCGGCCAGCGACTTGGCCGCGTTGCGCGCAGCCGGGATCGCAGGCCCGATCTCCGCCTGCCAGGACTCTATCACCTGCACGGCCTCATCCAGGTCGGCGGAGTGATCCCGTACCAGCCCCAGCCGGCAGAAGAGCCCCAACAGCAGCGTGAAGGAGTAGCCCAGCGCAGCCCGTGGCTGTGACTGGTAGTCATACCGAACCAGCGGCACGCCCCGCTCCTCTGCCAGCGCAGCCGCTTTCCCCCCTGTCGTGACCACCACCGGCCGGGCCCCCTTTTCCAGGGCGTCCCCCAGCGCCGACAGCGTCTCCTCCGTGTTGCCTGAGTGACTGCAGGCGATCGCCAGCGTGTCGGGGCCGCGGACGAAGGCCGGGAGCGTGTAACCGCGCACGATCGTGACGGGAACTCTACATTCTCCAGCCACCAATCCCTGCAGCAAGGCCCCGCCGATGGCCGAGCCGCCCATCCCCAGAATCACGACGTGCCGGAACGCGCCGTAGGTGGGCGGCAACTCGAGCGCTTGCGCCAGCGCCCACGCCGCTCGGCACTGCTGCGGCAGTTCGCCGACGCGTTCGAGCATACCGCCGGGGTCGAGTTCGCTAAACCGTGTTGAGTCGTCTAGGTTCATTGGGTTATTCTCCGTGTGATATGAAACGATGATACCAGCGGTACGCGTGATTGTCAACCTTGCGTGAACGCGCTGTCGGCATTATAATGAGCGCCAGTGTGGGGAAGTGTCGGAATTGGCAGACGAGCGTGACTTAGGATCACGTGGGGCAACCCGTGCGGGTTCAAATCCCGCCTTCCCCATCTGAGGGGGCAGGCTTTGAGCTGTCCGGCCGGGGCTCGGTTGAGCCCGGTCGAGATGCTCAGCTTTGAGCCTGCCGCCAGACCGTGATGAGGAGGGCACAGACTTGGAAATCACAGCCGAAACCCTGGAGAATCGCCAACTGCGACTGACAATTGAAGTGGACGAGGAGCGGTCCGAACGGGCCATGCAACAGGCTGCGCGCCAGATCTCCAGACAGGTGAATATCCCGGGCTTCCGCAAGGGGAAGGCCCCCTACGAACTGATCGTGCAGCGCTACGGCGAGGACACGGTCCGCAAGGAGGCGGCGGAAATACTGGCGGAGGCAGTTTACCGGGAGGCGTTGAAGGAGAAAGAGATCACCCCTTACGCCCCCGGCGCGTTGGACGACGTCTCCCTGGACCCGATGACCTTTGACTTTACGATCTCTCTGCCTCCGACGGTGGAACTGGGCGACTATCGCGCCTACCGCCTCCAGGCCGAGAAGGTCAGGGTTCATGAGGAAGAGGTGGAACAGGCGCTCGAACAGATCCGCGAACAGAACGCGATCCTGGAGCTCGTCGAGCGGCCCGCCGCACTGGGCGACGGGATCGTGATTGATCTCGTGGGGCGGACAGCCGATGGGGTGGAGTTTCTCAAAGCAGACGAACTCCGCATGTTGTTAGACGCAGAAAGCACCAATCCAGCGCCGGGTTTCGCCGAGGCGATCGTGGGGATGGAGGCGGGGGAAGCGCGCACCTTCACGCTGACGCTGCCGGCTGACTTTGCCCGAGAGGAGTATCGGGGCCAGGAGGCCGAGTTCACCGTCAAGATGACAGAGGTTTACGCCAGCACGCTCCCCGAACTGGACGACGACCTGGCGCGTACCGTTGGCAACTTTGACTCCCTGAAAGAATTGGAGCAGCACGTCAGGGACCAATTACAGCAGGCGGTGCAGGGAAAAGCTGACGAGGAGTACGCACAGCATGTGCTGCAGGACGTCCTCAAGCAGGCTCAGGTCGAGTATCCACGTGTGATGCTCGAAGAGACACTGGACGAGATGGTCAAGGAGATGGAGCGAGCGGTAAAGCAGCAGGCACGCCTCGCGCTGGAGGAGTATCTGCGGTTCCAGGGCAAGACCGTGGAGGACCTGCGGGAGGAACTGGAACCCAGTGCCGAGGCCCGGCTCAAACGCGCGCTGGTGCTGGGCGAGGTCGTCAGGCTGGAAGGGCTCGATGTGGACAAGGAAGAAATCGGTGCGCACATCGAGGAGGTCAGCACTCCCTGGGGTGTCCGGGCAGACGAGGTGCGCGCGTCCCTCACATCCGCGACGGGGCAGCAGGCGGTGCGCAGTCGTCTGCTGGCCAACAAGGCGGTACAGCGACTGGTCGCCATTGCTAAGGGAGAGGCCCCGGAGCCGGTTCCCGCTGAGGAGCAAGAAGCAGGAAGCAGGGAGCAGGAAGAAGGAAGCGAGGAGCAGGACGCAGGAGACAAGATGCAGGAAGAAGGAAGCGAGGGGGCTCAAGAGGAAGCGTGATGAGGAGGGTTCCGCCTATGGCGTTAATTCCAATGGTGATCGAGACCACGGGGCGCGGCGAACGCGCCTACGACATCTATTCGTTGTTGCTCAAGGAGCGCATCATCTTTGTCGGCATGCCCATCAACGACCAGGTCGCCAACCTGGTGGTGGCCCAGTTGCTGTTCCTCGACCGCGAGGACCCAGAACAACCGATCTCGCTGTACATAAACTGCCCAGGCGGCATCGTCTACCATGGGCTGGCGATCTATGACACCATGCAGCAGGTGCGAGCACCGATCTCGACCATCGCCGTTGGAGTGACAGCCAGCATGGGCACGGTGCTGCTGGCAGCGGGCACGAAGGGCTATCGCTATGCACTGCCCCATGCCACCGTGCACATGCACCCGGCCGGCGGCAGCGCGCAAGGATACGCGCCCGACGTCGAGATCCAATACAAGGAACTGAAGCGCGTCGAGGACTTGCTCCACGAAATGCTGGCACACCACACCGGCCAGCCAGTGGAACAGATCGCGTCCGATTTCGACCGCGACCGCTTTATGACCGCTAAAGAAGCCGTCGAGTACGGGCTGGTGGACCAGGTACTTGAGCCGCCGGAGAAGGAGAAGGAATAGGTCCGGGTTCGTTTCACCTGACGAACCCACACACGCTACTCGGCTTCCAGTATGACGACCCGGCCGCCATAGAGGCTGCGGAAGCGCTCGGCGTCGGCGTGGGTGCCGATGACGCCGGCCCCCCAGTGCATCGGGACTGCCACCTTCGGCCCGATGTCGGTCGCTGCCTGCGCGGCCTCCTCGGCGTCCATCGTGTAGGTCCCTCCCACCGGCAGCAGTGCCACGTCACAGCGGACGCTGGTCATCTCCGGGATGCGGTCGGTGTCGCCGGCAAAGTAGATCCGCTCCCCGCCCACGGTCACGATGAAGCCAACGTGCCCGGCTTGTTTGGGATGGTAGGACTTGTTCACGTTGTACGCTGGTATGGCCTCGATCTCTACCTCTCCCACCGTCGTCCGCTCCCCTGCCCGCAACGTGCGCACGTCGCCGCGCAGCCCTTTCGCTGCTCCGTGACTCGCGACGATCACCGTCCCAGGACCAGTGATCCGCTTCACGTCCTGCGGAGAGCAATGATCATGGTGCTCGTGGCTGATCAGAATCACGTCGGCCTGAGGAGGTTGGCCCTTCAGCCTCCACGGATCAAAGTAAATCGTCGGCGGTCCATCGAGGCGAAAACTGGCGTGACCCAGCCAGTGCAAGCGTTCCAGCAAACCCACTGCAGCGTTCATCTTTTCCCTCCTATGGCTAGGAAATTCAAAACAGTCGATTACGACAAGTCTCTCAAGCAAACGGTGATCATAGAAGAATGCCTGCCCCCGGATCACCTGGCACGCTTCATCGTGGCTATAGTCGCCATGCTGGCCCTGAGCGCCATCTACGCGTGGTATGCGCCGCGCGGCGGTGAACCCTACGCTCCTGAGGTTCTGTTGGGGTTGTTGCTCTATGGATACGCGACCGGCGTGTTCAGTTCGCGCAAGATTGAACGGGCGACCTACGAATCGATCCCCTTCCGTTTCATTGCAGGCGGTCTGCATCCCGACCACGACACGATTGCCTACTTTCGGAAGAACTTGCTGCCGCAGATCGCCGAGCTGTTCGTGCAAGTGCTGCTGGTAGCCCAAGAGGCCGGGGTGCTGAAGCTGGGCCGCATCAGTCTGGATGGGAGCAAGATTCACGCGGATGCATCCAAAAGTAAGGCGATCAGCTACAAACGGCTGCGGCAACTGGAGCAACAGTTGCAGTAGGTAGCTAACGTATGAAGGCTGTCTCCCATTGCGCTGATGGTCCGGAATAGAGGCCAACGGGAGGATAGAAAGGCTCGATCCCATCGAAAACAGATCGTGTTTGCAAGTAGTGTGCTGATCATAATGTCAATTGTATCATGTAATTGCCTAAAATCGCATCGTTTTGTCGGCAACAAAGCTATCAAAGTACTCTCTTCGACAGGCTGCTAGTCACGAAACTCGTGGAATCTTACCGAACCGAAGCTGCCCGCCGCACCAGCTCTACAAAATCCGGCTTGAGGCTCGCCCCACCCACCAACGCGCCGTCCACCTCCGGCATCGCCATGAAAGCGGCGATGTTTTCTACGTTGACGCTGCCGCCGTACTGCACGCGCATGGCCTGGGCTGTGCCTTCCCCGAACGTCTCGGCAATGGCCCCTCGGATGGTCAGCCCGATGATGCGGTTCGCGTCGGCTGGGGTTGCTGCCTTGCCGGTGCCGATGGCCCAGAGGGGCTCGTAGGCGATCACGCACCGCTCGGCCTGCCGCGCCGTCAGGCCTGCCAGCGCTGCCTGCACCTGCCCGCCGACGAATTCGTGGGTCTGACCGGCCTCGTTCTGCGCCAGGTTCTCTCCCACGCAGATGATGGGAGTGAGGCTGTGAGCCAGTGCGGCGTGGACCTTGCGGTTGACGGCGGCATCGCTCTCACCGCTGGCCTGTTTGGCCCGGTCCGGGAAGGTCACGCGCCCGGTGCGCCGCTCCGAATGACCCAGGACGACGTACTGGCACAGTCCCGCGAGCATGGCTGGGGAGATCTCGCCGGTGTACGCGCCCTGATCTTGCCAGTGCATCGTCTGCGCGCCCAGGTGGATGCGCGTGGGGCGCAGCACCTCGGCCACGGCCGCCAGCACGGTGAAGGGGGGACATAACACCCGCTCCACTTCCTCGACCTCGTTCAATCGATACCGGATGCGGCGTACAAAGGCCAGCGCCTCGTCCACGCGACCCAGGTGCATCTTCCAGTTGCCTGCGATGATCGGATGGCGCATCTCTCGTTCACTCCTCGTCCCTCGTTCGTCACTGACCCTGTTCATTCTACAGGCGACGCGGCGAAAAGTCAACAGTTACACGTTGTAATCAGCAGTGAAGAATCCGCGGGCAGATGGTGGGGAATCTGGGTATGAGGGGCAGATGCCAGAGGGGTGCATTCAGAGATAAGCCGTGCGGGATTGCCCCAGCTTGGAGAGCAAGCTGGTCAAAATGCA